>Ga0101944_10004864_pt1 | contig 16022 bp, 12 predicted proteins | sample DewCreD2012metaG_FD_75245 | JGI IMG/M metagenome (GOLD analysis project Ga0101944, IMG submission 75245) | Hot spring sediment bacterial and archeal communities from British Columbia, Canada, to study Microbial Dark Matter (Phase II) - Dewar... ...
GTAATAGCTCTTGTCAAATCCGACAGAGAAGCCGAACTAAGACAAGTCTTCGCAGGACCTACTGCAATAAGCTGAAGCCCTGCCGCAAGAGCAAGATAAAATAGTTAGAGACGGCGAAAGCGTCAGAGTTTAAGGCTGGCCATAAACGAGTTGCCGAGAGACGTCTGAAGCCTGCCGGTTATAACAGCATGCACAGTCTCGCCGACTCGATCACCCGCCCCTACAACTACAACCATTGTGTTATCGTCGAGGTGAGCGATTCCTTCGTCCATACCCAGCCCAGGGCGATCAATTGTGACGTCTATTTCGTCGCCTTTGCTGTAGTTTAAAGCCGTAGTTCCCATTATTCCTCTCAATAAACAATTTTCAGCCGCTTTACGAAACTAGGCGATGCGGCTGTTCTTATTTCTCGGGCTTATCGCCCGCGAAATACATCTGCACCCCCCTGCTCGCAACAACAGAACCAACAAGCACCATTATAAAAAGCGCGCAGAGTTTTATAACCGCTCCCAGAGCAGAGCTGCCCAAGCTCCCAGCCGAAGCAGAACCTGAAGAGACTGCGTCGCCAGCGGCAGTGAACATTCTGTAAGCAGTGTAGAACGAGAAGACAAGGACAGCAATGCCCAGCGCAAATACCAAAAGGCCTATCACTCTAGCAGCAATACCACGAGTTCGCATGCTTTTCAACTATACCAAAATTTATTGCTATGCACATCCTATACTATAAAGCCATTATACACCATCCGGACAAAAAATCCTTCCCATGTTTTGGCAATTCTGTACTAACTGCAGAACACAATCTCGACACATTCCAGAATACCAGAAGGTCTAGGTCTCAAATCTATCAAGTTAGACATAGAATTAGCAACTCTAATCTCTACATCATTTTCACCAGCCTTCACAAAGCTGGTAATATCAATCTCCCACGGCTCCCAAAGCATCACTCCTGCACTCTTACCATTAATAATTACCTCTGCGGCGTCGCCTGGCTTGCTTGTTCTAAGGATAACTCTGCCATCTGGCGCAGGCAGGTCAACTTTCTGTTTGTAGACGCCTATGCCTGAGTAGAACGGGTATCCCTGCTCAGCCCATGAACCGGTGCGCAGTGTTGATTTCGGCTCGACTATTCTAAAGCCTGAGCCGCCGCGCTCAAGCGCAAAATCGCCTATCAGAAACGCTGGATCTGTTATTGTTCCCGCGGGCGCAAGGTGTGTTCGAGTCCGGATTGATACGCTGTTGGTTCCTTTTTTAATAAGTCCCGTAACATCCGCTTCTTTTATCAGATGGTCGAGATAAGAGCCTTTCTTAAACTCTTTTACCTGCACGCCGTTTATATCTATTTCCACATCAATAGGCACCGAACGGCGCCAGAGTTTTTCGGTAAGCAGTCCATCTACAAGCAGCGCGGCAGATTTTGGGACAACACCGCATTCAAACTCAGCCGTATAGCAGAGCGCGCCATAAGGCCATTCATCGCGCTCAGCGCCCATTTTAACCTTCCATTCGGTAAGGGGCAGAGCATTCGGCTTCTCAGTAGAAAACTGCCATTCATCCGCCAGCTTAAAGGACTTCTCTTGAGAAACGACAGGTTTTGCAGATCCAATGGGCGGCGTAACATCTTCTGTATCAATACCTATCAAATACGCCTGAGTTGGCTTGAACTCGAGTTCAAATTCAAGCGATAATCCATCCTCGCCAAAACCCAAAACCGAAATTTCCTGCAGCCTGCCGGTCATGGCGTCCCAAATCGCAGGGGCGCCTATAGAATCTATTCGCACAACAGTGCTGTAGCTATTGGTGCGTGAAGTATTCACCAAAAACGCAAAATCTACACCGCCTCTGCGATAAAGGCAGTGCACGATATCCGGCACATACGGCAGGTGGGAGCCTTTTTCTTTCACAATAATGAAAGGATCAACAAACTCTCCGATGGATACCGAAAGCGCATGCGCCACATCATCAAGCTCTCTATCAGCCACATCTGGTATGATCACCGCCGGAATATCTGCTGCGTCATCCAAACCTGGTCTTTTATCGAGAGATTTTTTCTTCCAACTGTATTCCAATCTAAACGAATCGGCGAATTCGGCTGCATCCGGATAGCTTTCAGCCCAATCATCTGCGGAGTCGGCAACGAAGACGCTTGACACGCCGTCGCATGCTATTACCGGATTCATAGATTCCATGCACTCTATCAGCGTCATAACTGTTTCTCTATGCAGTGCTCCGCTGCAGGGAACTACGACAGCTTTATAATTCTCCAAGCTCACCACATGCTGCATCAATGTCGGATCGAATTCCCTGTTTAATACCTCTTCCGGAATCAAATCGAAATCGAAGCCTGCGCGAAGCAGCCCAGCCGTAACACGTTCGAAAGATTTGACTATGCGCACGGCTTCTGGAGTGCACTCAGGAGCCACAGCAGCCCACATCGCGCGCGCGGGAAAGACCACCGCCACATCAGCAAAATGATCAGAATGCGCAAGAGCCGCGGAAAGCCTTGCAGTATAATCGGCGAAGTGTTTATAAAAAGGCCAAAACGCAGATTGGTAAAATTCGCCTGGCGGGCACTCCCATTTGCGAAATCCCTGTATCGAATAATAAAACGCATGAGGTTGAAAATAATTGACTCCCAGCATAACCTGCCAGTCGGTCATCCATTTAAGCGTTCGGAGGTCTATTTTCCAGCCGGAGGCTATGCCAAAGGCTTCGCTCATTACTCTGGGCAGCCTGTTGAGGTGCGCAGCAGAACTTGCGAGTTTAGGGCCTACGAGGTTATTAAGCGGCGAGCCGGTTTCGTTTATCTCCGGCCATGTCATCTCGCACAGATAATCGCAGCCGCCGTAGTGCATCCATCTTGCGCCGCGGAAGAAGTCGCCCTGATGTCGAGTTGATGGAAGCAGCTCTCCTTCGCACATTACGTGCCCTATTGAGTTGAGCCGCCGCTCATCGCACCACTCGTAAATCTGCTTAAAATACGCCTCTTCATACAATGCAGTCGCTACGTCATAAAAATCGCATCTGAGCTGCGGCGTAATCTCTCCAGCATCTTTGAATAATGCGGGAAGAGCACCCAGCAAGTCATAGCCCTTGCGCCATCTAAACTCGGAAGGCAGCGTGGGCGTCCATGGTATGCTCCCAGAATCGTTATAATTCATCGAAGGCTCATCGGTGAATATGCCGTCTATGGTGCCGCCGAAGTATTTTTCGAATCGCTGGGCGTATTTTTCGTGGGTCATCTCGATGAATTTCGCAACCGCCGGCTTAGACATCGTGTCGAGATAGCCATTGAAAAAGTGCGCCGGCGCAAGCCATTTACGCGCGAAAACCATAACGCACCACCTGCCTGCGGGAGCTTTCCATCTAAGCATACCATCTTCGACAAATTTCATAAGCGAAATAGCAGAGCCAGGCAGACCTTCGAGCATTCCACTGCGACCCACCGGCACCGCAGCCACAGCTATAAGTTCATCCAAAATTTCCAGCCGCTCTTCCAGCTTCTTTCCGCCAGATACAACCCATTCCTGCGATATCCTGCAGCCAGACATTCGATACTCAGGATACTGCTCGATCAGCTCGCCGCCCACCGCGCCGCTTGGCCAGTTGTCTTCGTCATACAGTATGACCTTCATGCCGAGGCGATCGGCTTCCTTTATGCAGGTTTCCATCCTATCCATCCATTCATCCGACAGATAAGGCGTTATGCGTCCGTGCCGAGCGTGCAAAATAAATCCGCCGACGCCGTTATTATGCATCTCATTTATCTGCCAGATAAGCTCTTCATCCTCAAGTTCATGGTTTAGAAACCAGAAAGGAGCAAATCGGTAGGTATTCGATGGGAAAGCAAATTCGCGAGCAAGACCGAAAATATCCATGGCTAAACAAACTCCAAAAGAGATGTATTTCTGCTATTCTAACGAAGCAAAATTAATGGGTCAAGGAGTTAAGGCTGTATTTTTGCAGCGGTTGACGCGCTTATTATTAACCGGTAGAATCTTTTTGGTAAAACGGATGGGCTTGAAGTTTCTATGCAAAAGAATTCGTGTAAGCCGCGCTGTGTACTTACTGGCATGCGCGGCTTTGCTCGTGTTATCGGCTGACAACGCTGACGCGCAGCAGTTCCTGCCTACGGTGGGGTATGCGGCTTCTGGCGGCGGAGCCGCCGTCATGGTAAATAACCAGCCTGCCATAAAGTTTCGAGTGTCGAACGGCGGGTTATCGCCGATGGCAAGAGCCGAGATAACCGCTTCCAGACTCAAACAGCTTATATACGGTGATTGGCGGATGCTTACGGTGAAAACTCTCGATAAGCACCGCGCGCAGGTAGCTGCCGGCAACCAGTTGATATGTATAGCTACGCAGGCCGATGCAAAGGCGGCAGGGACATCGGCGGCGGCGCTTGCGGGTATATGGGTAAACAGGCTCAAGGAACTGTTTGCGATGCCGCCGGTAGAAGTAAAGCCTTCGAGGCTCACCGTTCCGGAAGGCGAAAGACGCTTCGCACAGATAGGAGGGGTGATTGCCGGACCGGCTGAAGTAGAAAGCAAAGACCCATCGGTTGCCACGGCTGTTTATGACCCAATTAAAAAAGCTGTTGCAGTGATGGGGCTGCGCATAGGCACATGCAGAGTAATGGTAAATAAGCAGGGCTTCACTGCAGAGCTGACAGTGGAAGTCAAACGCTACGCCGCCAGAATTGCGCGAGCCGCCATAGCGGAAGTAACAGGAAATCCCGCGCCTGCCGCGATCGTTCGAGACGCTGCCGCTGATGCGGCTTCAGCGGCTGTGGTTTTGGAGCCTGGAGCTTCGGCTGAATATGGCGAACCCACGATGCCCGAAGGAAACCTGCCTTTGGGCTCAAAGATTAGGGTGATTGTTCCAGTCAAAGCGGCTGGCGAAAACCTGTTGCCGATTGAACTTGCGGTGCCTGTGGATGTAGTAAACAGACGGCTGCCGCAGGTGCCTACTAAGAGCCTTCTTTACAGCAACGAACCGGAACGGATATCAAGATTTGGGATGCTGTTTTCTGCGTGCCTTGGTATGGATGAGCGTCAAAGGCTGTTCTTCCATCATATAAATGTAATCGGAAAACCGCTTAGGCTCAGAGTAGAAGTGCTAAACGCAGGGCAGACGGATGCGCAGGTTCACTCAGTGATAGGAACAAGCGAGCCCAGGGTGGATCCTGTGGATGCTGGATATCGAGCAGGAATAATCTTTATTCGCGATTTCCTTGTGGACGCTGGGCGCGTATACAATCTGCCGCCGCGCTCAAGGCTGGCGCTTTACGTACAGACTCTTGATCATTTGAAAACAGCCAGTGGGATATGTGATCTTAGGGTGCTTCAAGGCGAAGGAGTCTACGTAAGGGTTCTGGCTGAGCCGGTGAATCAAGTGGGACCGAAGGTAGGACAGACCGCGCCTATATTGGATGGCGATATACCTACAAGCCTTTCAGCGCACATTTATGAGTCTCCTGCAAAGCTGGTGGAAGCAAAATATGTTGTTGGAGAGCGATGGCAGTTCATAAGAATTGGCAAGTTCGCAATAACAAACAACTCGGGCGACAGGCATCTCTATGGAAACTACGGTGTGGTATACGAAATAAAAATCACCGTCGAGAACCCCACGCCAACCGCTAAGGCAATACAGATAGACTTTGAGCCTACGGCTGGCGCAGCCTCTGGGATCTTTATTATTGATGGAAAATTTTTGAGCGTAAAGGCTGTAGTGCCGCCGCGGGAGTTCAACATAGCCAAATTGAAAGTTGAAGCAGGACAGACCAGACACATAACTATAAAAACAATGCCCACCGGCGGCTCCGCTTATCCCGCAACAATCGTAGTTCGCTCCTAAATTTTGCCCGCGCGCTCACGGCAGAGTACAAGAAAAACGCCCATCCATCAACAGATGGGCTATTCCTTTAAGTCATCACACACGACTTCGAGGAGAAAAGGGAATGCTGTGCTAAAAATATTAGTGCAAGAAGCATGCCAATTCTGCAAAGCGGATAATTCGCATAGAAGCATGAACGGGACGCCATATTTGGGCGAGCTGACGGAGTGTCAATTATGGCGTCCCGCAAAAAGGGTGCGGCTGACAAGTGTCCGTCTCGGCAGTACTCTGTGCCATCCGCTGCCCTGCAAAACTTATTATTGCCACTCTAATCTCCAGAGTGTAGAGCAAAAAATATAAACAGGTAATTCTACTAGGTTTCGAGACTATTCTTCTTTTTTAGGCTCATCTCCCACAGCCATCTCAGCCTTCTTCATGAAAGGGGTGAGCAGGTCTATCGGCACAGGGAAGATAGTGGTCGAGTTGTGCTCTGAAGCTACCTCGACCAGCGTCTGCAGAAATCTAAGCTGCAGAGCCTGCGGCGTTTTGCTTATGATGGCTGCGGCGTCAGCCAACTTCTGCGCGGCTTGAAACTCGCCTTCGGCATTTATGATCTTAGCTCGGCGTTCGCGCTCAACCTCAGCCTGCCTTGCCATCGCGCGTTTCATGCCGTCAGGCAGAATAACATCGCGCACTTCAACTGCAGTTACCTTAACACCCCAAGGCTCGGTCTGCTGGTCTATGATAGTCTGCAGATGCTGGTTGATTTTTTCGCGCTCGGCAAGCAGCTCATCAAGCTCCGACTGCCCAACCACACTTCTAAGCGTTGTCTGCGCAATCAAAGACGTAGCCTTTACATAGTTTTCAACCCTTATGATAGCGTCTTCGGCGTTAATCACCTGAAAATACACAACAGCGTCAACGGTAACTGGAACGTTATCGCGGGTCATAGTCTCTTGCTTTGCAACGTCCATCGTTACCGTGCGCATATCCATAACATAGAGTTTGTCTATAACCGGCCAGATAATCCTGATACCCGGCGCTTTTACAGAATGATATCTGCCAAGCCTAAGCAGCACACCGCGCTCCCACTCTCTAATCACTCTGATCGAGTTCAGCACGACCATCAAGAACACAAACCCAAGAACAACAACGAAAACAATCGCAGGACCAGCCATTTTTATACATCACCTTTCTTCTGATTTTGTATTTTGCGCTCAGTGTTCGCCCGCCGGTGAAGATTCCTCACGTACGACTTTGACTTTAAGTCCATCCACTCCAACTATCTTAACCCGTTCGCCTTTTGATATATGCTCGCCTTCTGTCTCAGCCGTCCACCAACTCCCTTCGGTAAAAATCTTGCCAGAAGGCGCTATGTCGGTTTCAGCCGTAACAACTCTGCCGATAAGCCCCTGCTTTCCAGTAACAACCGGCTTCCTAAGCGCCGCGGCACCCATCCCCACCAAAAGCACAAAGAAAAGCACCGTCGCAGCGGTTCCGGCCGCTATCGTCGCCGCAGAAACGCCGCTTCCCTTAGACCCAAACACCATAAGCGAGCCTAAGAAGAAAGCTATCGCGCCGCCCACCGTAAGCACCCCGTGAGTCGGCAGTTTGATGTCGGCGATAAACAACCCTATCGCCAACACAACAAGAAGCAGTCCGGCCAAGTTAGTAGGTATAACACTGAACGAATAAAGCAGAAGTATAACCGATATGCCACCTATAACCCCTGGCACCGTGGCGCCCGGATTGTTTATTTCGAAGATTATGCCGTATATAGCTGCAAGCATCAAAAAATATGCAACAAGCGGATTGCCCAAATAGTGCAGCAGAAGCTTATTCCAAGGCATAGGGACATTCTCTACTTTGGCACCCTTGGTTCTTATTATCACTTCGCCTTCGGCGGTTTCAACTCTGCGCCCGTCAGCCTTCGCAAGCACTTCATCCAAATCCTTGGCGATGAAATCAACAACCTTCATCTTAACGGCTTCTGTGCAGGTTAGGTTGGCCGATTCCCTAACAGCCTTCTCAGCCCACTCTGCATTGCGGCCGCGCCGGTTTGCTATGGACACTATATACTTAGCCGCATGGTTTACCGCCTTGCTTTCTCTAACCTTGCTCTCGCCGCTTTCGCCGCCTTCGGTTGGAAACGCGCTCACAGGATGCGCTGAGCCGATATTAGTTCCAGGCGCCATAGCCGCCACGTTCGCCGCCATAGCTATAAAGACTCCCGCAGAACCAGCCCAAGCGCCTTCTGGAGCAACATAAACGATAACAGGTATTCGCGCGTTGAGGAAAGATTTTACAATGCGCTGCATAGGCTCCATCCCGCCGCCGGGCGTATCCATCAGCACCACAACAGCCGCAACGCCGTCTTCTTCGGCTTTTGATATTCCTTGATCTAAATACTCGGCAACGGCAGGTTCAACAGTTCCATTCAGCGTAAGAACGCGCACAACGGGCGAGGATGCAGAGCCTAAGCCTGCGGCGACAAGCAATACAATTACTGCCAACACAGCGGATTTCATTGTTTTTATCCACCTTCAAAGCCGACGTCTGCCGACTAACACTATAGTTCATCACTACATACAGTTTATCCTGCATCCCCGCGTTATACACATCAGCATCAGAATTACTGCCCAACGCCATACAGGCGATAAACTACAGAGTCTATGGCGTTATCAACAAGGCGTATGCGAATACCATCAGCGTTCTCGGAAGAACGCAGCTTTACCGCATGTCCGGCAAGAAAAACCAGCAGGTCATGCACGGCATCGCCGCAGTTTGAAGCCAGCCATTCCTTAACCAAAGCAGAAAGAGAAGGGAAGCCCTCTTCCGCTCGTTCGCATTCCTGCTCAAAAACCTTTCTGCCCTCCGCCGCTAAAGCCTCACGCTCCCTGGCATCAAGGGTAAAAGCCAGCATGCGAATCGGCATCCCGCGCAGATCTTCAAGTTCGATCTGCGGCTGAACCATCTTATATCCGGTAAAAGCCCTAAAAGTATAGTCATTTAAGAATCGTGAGTTCAAAAGCGCAAGCAGATAAAGCGGGTGTAAACCGTCGGGCTTAAGTTTGACGCAGTAGACGGACTGCGGAACAATGTAGCCCACATCATCAAGCGCGGCGTTAATCTTGGCGGAACTTTTCTGAAGCACTATTTTCGGAGCAGAGTACCAATGAATCGGTTTTTCGATTCTGTTGAGCTGAACGCGCCTGCCTTCGTAGCGTATGCTGTAGCGGTGAACGCTCTCACCTCCAAGCAGTATGGGTCTATCTCCTTCGGATGATCTAATAGCGCTTTTTCCTATCTCCTCGCCTCTAAAAACAGCTTCGACGCCGATATCTTTCAGAAACACAAAAGGCGGGCGTATGGCGCCTATAGACATATCAGCGCCATGTATGCGCGCAAAAATCTCCTTCCATTCGTTCTGCACCAGATAAAGCACCTCAGCTTTCGGCTGCACAAGTGCGAAGGCTGGGCTTATCTGGCCGCCCATCTTCGACACCGTTCCCGCAGGGTCAAGCTGAAACCGGCGTCTAAGCGACGCTCTATCCAGCCTAACCGCGGATATACTGCCGTCCTGCGGCCTTCGATTTATACAGATTGGAACAACATTCGCAACCTGCGCGCCAGGGAAAGCTCCGGATATATGCACAATTTTCTCGACAGTCCATTCTTTAAGCAGTTTTCTGCGAACTTCGGCGGCGTTCGCGCGCACAAGGAAAGGATCCGGCAGAACCATCGCAAGCACTCCGCCTTCGCACACGAGTTTATTGCCGATAACGCTTTCTAAAAATAAAAGGTAATAATCCGACTGCCCTCTGCGCCTCTGCGCCTCCAGAGCCGCATAGTTCCCTTTTCGCGCATTCTTGGCGGCTATATACGGCGGATTGCCTATCACAGCGTCAAATCCTCGGCGAAGGGCAAAAAGCGAAAATGCATCCGGAAATGCATCATACCAGAGAAACCCTTCGCCGCCCAGCGCATCCGCGCATATCAGATGTCTTTCTATCTCTCTTGCATCCGCTCTACCGCCTGTCTCGAGCCAAACCAAAAACCTCGCTATGTCCACTGCAATGGGATCAACATCGCATCCGAATAAACTGTTGACCGCAGCATCAGCTGAATCAATGCCCGCCGCAGAAAGACTATCAAGCGCGCGCAGCAAAAAATCTCCAGTCCCCATAGAAGGATCAAGAACGCGAATCTCTTCGCGATCTCTCAATCTATCCACAGCCTCAGCCACTATGTAATCAACAAGATATGCCGGAGTGAAGAACGAGCCGCTCAGCTTTCGGAGTCCTGAGTCTTTTCGAAGCTCTACAATATTCGATCCAACAGATCTGCGCGGCTTAAGTCCAAGCAGTCGTTCATACAGCGTTCCCACCCATGAAGCCGGCATCGTCTCAAAGTAAACTGCGCCGAGCGGAGTGTTATCATCAACACCAAGCAGAGTATTCAGCGCTCGGCGCGCGTCACCTGCATGGATTGAGGAATAATCGGCTGGACGAAAAAGCCCAACATGTGTTCTGCGCCAGAGATCGCCAAGCTCACTAAGCACCAAATCCCATGGTCTGCCAGTAACAGGAGGAACCTCTGCGGCGCCGCGCGCATCTGCGATAACCGCCGCGAGGATTGAGAAGATAAATCGTACTGCACGACGATAGATGGTGTGAATATCCGCCAAGCTCTCTGACGCCAAACCGCCGGTTACAATGCTTACCGCGCGTGTGGCTCGTGAGCAAAATTCTTCGAATTCGTTACTCGATCTTCTCATACCGCCCACGATTCATCCTAATTAAAATCAACCCGCATACTAAAACAGAAGCCAAGCTGATCGCCTGAGCCTGAGTCAATCCCGCAAACCATACTTCGGCTGTCGCGCCTTTTCTGGTGAATTCGTTTAGGAACCTATAGGTCGAGTAGAGTGCTATATAGCTCGCAAAGACGAAGCCTGCTGGGCGATTAAGCTTTTCAATTCTTGTCAATATCCAGAATATAACCAAATTGGCGGCGAATGCATATAGCTGTGACGGATGGCTGGGAAGAGTTGCTGCACCATATGCAGGATCAGTAAAAATAAAAGCCCAAGGCAGGTCAGTGGGATGGCCATAGCAGCATCCATTCAAAAAACAGCCTATTCTGGCGAACGCGTACGCCAGCGCCAGCGAAGGCGAAAGCAGATCAGCCAGGACGAGAAAATGGATTCTCTTTATGCGAACGTATATCCAAACACCAATAACGGCTGCAGCAAGGCCGCCGTGAAAAGAAAGTCCTCCCTCCCATATCCTGTGCGCTTCTCGGAACACGCCCCATCCTTCACGCGGCACATTAAGCAGCAGGTAAAGCAGTCTGGCGCCTACTATTCCGGTCAATAGCGCAACAAGCGAAGCATCCGCTGCGTGCTCAGAATCAATACCCCTCTTTCTGCTCACTCTAACAGCGCGCCAAAGCCCCAAAAGAAACCCTACCACCAGCATCACGCCGTAGGAACGTATGGATACCCCGCCAATAGAGAAAAGCACAGGATGCATGTTCAGCCGCCTTCCGAAACAGTCTTTCTATGAAATAGGATCTTGAGCACAATCAGCCCTGCGCCTGCGGTTATAGCAACATCGGCTAAATTGAAGGTTGGCCAGCGGTAGATTCTGCCGCCTATATTTATGAAGAAATCCAAAAAATCGGTCACAGTATGTGGAGGAATCAAGCGGTCTAAAATATTGCCTGCGGAGCCGCCAAGCATCAACCCCAACCCCGCAGATGTCAAAGCGTCCAAGCCAAAAACTTTGCGAATCTTAAGAATGATAACTGCCGTCAATACGCCAGCCGCAACAATAACCCAACGCCAAGATTCAAACAGCCCAAATGCGGCACCAGCATTTTCGACAAGTCTAAGAGAAAAGAATCCTGGCAATGCTTCGATTACTCGATCTTTCGCCAAAAGAACACGCGCCGCCGCCTTCGAGGCCTGATCAAATATCAAGACCGCAGCAGCCAACGCATAAAATGGATCCAGAGTTATCTGCCTTCTACTAAATCTTGACACTCTATGCAGAAAACGGCATGCGGCAGCACTTCCAGCCGCTCGCGGCCAATCTTTCCTCCGCATCGGTCGCAAAACCCGTAAGTCCCAGCTTCAATCTTTTCGAGCGCCCTATCAACTTTCTGAAGCAGTTGGTCGAGATTGTCGTTTATCGCCATCTCTTTCTCGCGCTCAAAAGTCTCAGTTGCGGCGTCAGCCGGATGGTCGTCGTAGTCGGAGAGTTCGCTTGACTCGTCAGCTTGATCTGAATCGCTTGCGCGTCGGCGCAGTCTTCTTGCATTCTCGATCAAACGCATACGTTCTTCTTCGAGAATAGTCTTGAACTTCTCAACATCCAATCCCTTCTGCGCCATCCAAACCACACCCCCTTCTCCCCTAATTATTCACAAAACGCACCGCAGTGAAAAGATCTATCTTACGGCAGCCGCGCATCGGGAACAAAGCGTTGGATGCTCAGGGTTGGAGCCAACTGACTCCAGCACAAGCCAGCATCTCTCGCATTTTACGCCGCTCGGTTTATCAACTCTAACCGAAAGCTCCGCGCCGCCGCCTGAATTCTCGATCTCAACCTGCGAGACAATGAACACGCTCGGCAGTTCAGTCTCGAAGCCCTTCAAAAACTCATATTCATCTCCCGACGCCGATATAACAACTTTCGATTCAAGCGGCTTTCCTATTACTCCGGACTGTCTAGCCTGCTCTATGACGCGGTAAACTTCTTCTCTAATATCGAAAAGCCGCTGCCATCGGTCGGCAAGCTGCTGATCAACAACCTCCGGCTTGGCAGTCGGAAAGTCTGCCAAATGAACAGACGCCGGCTTGTTGTCGCCAGGTATATACTTCCACACCTCTTCACACGTATGGACTAGTATAGGCGCCAGTATCCTCGCGAGCACAGAAAGTATCTTATAAAGAGCAGTCTGCGCTGAGCGGCGTTCGATTGAATCGGCAGCCGACGCATACAGCCTGTCCTTTAGTATATCCAAATAAACGCTGCTTAGATCTACCGCGCAGTAGTTGTGCACTGTATGATAGACTTTGTGAAACTCGTAGCACTCATAAGCTTTGGTAACATCGGAGATGATCTCATTCAGCCGATGGAGCGCAAATCGATCAATCTCTTTCATGTCTTGGTATGATACGGCGTCCCGCTCTGGGTCGAAGTCGTAAAGATTGCCCAGCATAAACCTGAAAGTGTTGCGCACCCTGCGGTAAGCGTCTATCGCTCTAGTGAACATCTCTTCGCCGAACCTCACATCTTCGAAATAGTTCAGCGATGAAACATACAGCCTAAGCACATCAGCGCCTATGTGTTTAGTAACTTCTTTAGGCGCAATGGCGTTGCCGCCAGATTTGCTCATCTTTTTGCCTTCGGCATCGAGAACATATCCGTGCGTAACCAAGTCCTTAAACGGTGAGCCGCCTTTCGTTGCGGTGGCTACAATGATTGACTTATTAAACCATCCTCTGTGCTGATCGGAGCCTTCCAAGTAAACATCAGCCGTAAACCTGCCATAAGCCTTTTCTGTCACCGCTCTGCAGCTTGAGCCAGAATCAAACCATACATCAAGCACGTCTTCTTCCTTCGAAAACTCCCCACAGCCGCATTTCGGACACGAAAACCCTTCAGGCAGAAACGCGCTTACGTCTTTCTCAAACCAAGAATCCGAGCCGTTCACAAGCGCATCTTCGTACACCTTATCTATTACTTCCTTGCTCAATATAGGCTCGCCGCAATCTCTGCAGAATACAGCCGGTATCGCCACGCCCCAAGACCTCTGCCTCGACAAACACCAGTCAGGGGAGCTTTCTATCATAGCGTAGAGCCTGTTGCGGCCTTCGGCTGGGAAGCATCTGACCGACTCTATCTCATCCAAAATGCGCCTGCGAAGATCTTTATGATCCAGCGCCATAAACCACTGCTCGGTTGCGCGAAATACAACTGGTTTATGGCATCTCCAACAGTGCGGATAGCTGTGCATGATTTTGCCTTCGCCGATCAGCGCGCCTTTTTCTCTGAGCGCATCTATAACCGCCTGATTGCCCTGCTTGGTTATATGCAGACCTTCAAACTGCCCCGCAAGGGAAGTGAAGTAACCCTTCTCGTCCACCGGATTAAGCACGTCAAGTCCGTATTTTCTACCGGTTTCGAAGTCCTCTCTGCCATGCCCAGGCGCTATGTGCACAACGCCCGTGCCATCCTCCAATGTCACATAATCTGCATGCACAAGAACAGAGTCTCTTTCGTAAATAGGATGGCGGAAAACCAACCCCGCCAGCTCAGCACCCTTCACAGTCTTGGCAGTCTTGTAATCTTTCTCGCCGACCGCCTCCATCGTCCTGCCGACCAGCTCGGCAGCCATTAAATAGCAGCTTCCGTCAGCCTCGACAAATGCATACTCATAATCAGGATGCACGGCAACCGCCAAGTTTGCCGGTATAGTCCAAGGCGTAGTAGTCCATATCACTATATAACAATCGCCCCTGCCGTCGAAAACCCCGTTCGGATCCTTTATAAGAGGGAATCGAACATAAATGGAATGCGAAGAATGCTCTGCGTATTCTATCTCGGCTTCAGCCAGCGCGGTTTCGTCGTTTATGCACCAATAAATTGGTTTAAGTCCTCTATATATGTAACCCTGCTCAACAAGCTCGCCGAACACCTTGATTATAGTGGCTTCATAATCGCGGCTCATAGTAAGATAAGGGTTATCCCAGTCGCTGGTAACGCCCAATCTCTTGAGCTGCTCGCGCTGGGTATTCACCCATTTTTCTGCGTAAGCGCGGCATGCTTTGCGCATCTCAATCTTGGTTGGCACATGATGTTTTCTGCGAAACTCTTCAGAAACTTTCTGCTCAATAGGCAGCCCATGGTTATCCCAGCCAGGTATAAGCGGCGCGCGGTAACCACTCATGCACTTATACCGAACTATAAAGTCTTTGAGTGTCTTGTTCAGGGCGTGCCCCATATGTATATCGCCGTTTGAATACGGAGGGCCATCATGAAGTATAAACTCGCCTTTCGGCGCCGGCTTCTCTTGGGTGAGCTGATATAACCCGATCTCCTGCCAGAACGTCTGTATCGTAGGCTCGCGGTTCCCCAGATCGGCTTTCATAGGAAATTCGGTCTTAGGCAGATTAACAGTACGGCTGTAGTCCATCAGCTAGAAACCTCTCCAAGTTCGCATTAGACACAAAACCCCCGCGCGGCGGGGGTTCTTAAGTTTGACTGAGCCGTTCACATTATAGCCCCTGCTTCGCACAAGCGTCAAGCAGACGAAATTTCCCGCATCGCGGAACACTTTGCGGCTTTTTACAGTCACAATAACAGGATAAACGCTCCAGGATAAAATTCAAACAAAACACACATCTCGGAGAACAAGAAATTGAGCATCGCATACGAAGAAATATCTGAAAAAACGCTTCACAGTAAAGCTGTTGAAAGAATCGCAGACGAACGGTTTCGGCTGGATGGCCTACAGATTCGCATAAACACACACTCAGAAGAAGAGCCGGACATAGAAGCGTTCGACGAGTTCGGAACCGCAGTAATCGGAGAAGTGGAAACGGCAGAAACAATTAACGAAGAAAGTGCCAAAAAATGGAAAGAATTCGGCAGTATATGCGTCAGATTTTATTTGTATGTTCCTGAAGGCTTCGAAAAGGAAACTTTGAGGCTTCTGGAGAAGTACAAGGTAAGCTGCGCCGGCGTGAGAGCTTACTGCCTTAATGGAAAGCTTGATATAAAATCGGTGCCAGTGGAGAAAATAAGCTTTCAGGACGACGAACACCCTTGGTGGGTAGAACTGGGGAGCACTGAGCACTCTTGTTAGACTGGGCAAACCTGCCGCTTTGGGCGACGCTGCTCAAAAGAATAATAACGGCGCTTGTTCTCATCGGATTTGGACTGCATGCGTATGTGCAGTACAGGCGGCATGGGAGCGATATGGCTGTGCCTGAGCGGTGGGCGATGTTAATTTTCTCCGTGATATTTTTATTCGGGACGATTGTAAACCTCGCAGCATTTGTTATTGCCTACGAACGACAGCAGAAGCAGGGGCCATTCGAGTTTGGGCTGTTCTCGCTGATGATCGCCATAATCTACTTGGTATTCTTCTACCGCTCGCACAGACGCCACCGCGCTATT
>Ga0101944_10004865_pt1 | contig 16022 bp, 11 predicted proteins | sample DewCreD2012metaG_FD_75245 | JGI IMG/M metagenome (GOLD analysis project Ga0101944, IMG submission 75245) | Hot spring sediment bacterial and archeal communities from British Columbia, Canada, to study Microbial Dark Matter (Phase II) - Dewar... ...
CCGGCGGCCCGGTGGACGCCGCCGAGGCCGGCAACGCCCTGAGCTCGATGCTGCGCGTGGTCGAACGCGTGGGACAGTGGAAGAGCGGGACCTTCGAGAGCGCCTTCACTTCCCGCGCCGATCGACGCCACTACCGGGACGTAGTCCCGCTCCAAGAGGGCCAGGAGCTCGGTGTTCACTTCGACCACCTCGCCGACCAACCCCAGATCGACGATGGCACCATCCGGGCCTCGCTTGACCAACTTCCGGGCTTTGAGCAAGAAACCGTCATCCCCGCAGAGACCGACCGCCGGTGCGCCCTTGCTGTTGATGAGACTCACTATCTCCTTGTTCACCTTGCCGACAAGGACCATCTTCGCCACTTCCATAGTCGCCTCGTCCGTCACCCGGAGGCCTTCCACGAACTTGACCGGAAGGTCGAGCCGCTTCATGTAGCTACTGACTTCGTTACCCCCTCCGTGCACGATGATGGGCTTGATACCCACGTAGCGGAGCAGGGCGATGTCGGTGGCGAACTCATCCTTGAGGTCCGCCGAACTCATGGCTGCCCCGCCGTACTTGATGACCATGGTGGTGCCACTGAACATCCGGATGTACGGCAGGGACTCAAGCAGAGTCTCCACTCGTTTTCTGTAGATCTCGCGCATGACCGTCCTATGTGTGGTATTCGGCGTTGATAGTGATGTAGTCGTGGCCTAGGTCAGAGAAGAAGACCGCCGCGCTAGCCCCCCCGAGGCCCAGGTCGAGGGCTATCTCGATCTCGGATCGCCTTACGGCGGCCGCTAGCTCGGCTCTCTCCTGCGCCGAGAGCACCCGAGCGGCACCCTCCGCAAAGACCAGCACGCCACCTAGTCGCAGCGACGAAGCAGGGAGACTGCGGCCAGCCATGGCCGCTCCTGCCGCCCCGACCACTCTGCCCCAATTGGGATCACCGCCGTGCATAGCCGTCTTCACCAAGGGTGAGCCAGCGATGGCCCGCGCCACCCGCTCTGCCTGTCGATGGTCTTCCGCACCCGAGACTTCGGCCTTGATGACTTTGGTCGCCCCCTCTCCATCGGCCACCATCATCAATGCCACCCGCAGCAGCATGGCCTCCAGGGCAGCCTGGAAACGCTTCAGAGCCTCGGGCCCCAACGTGACACCCGAAGCGCCGCTGCTGAGGAAGACCACGGTGTCATTGGTGCTCATCTCGCCATCGACTGTGATGCGGTTGAACGTGCGGCCTACCGCGTACTTCAGAGACTGACGAGCCTGCGCAGGGTCGAGGTGAGCATCGGTAGTGACCACGCATAGCATCGTCGCCATCGCCGGATTGATCATCCCAGCACCCTTGGCGCACACGCCGAGGCGGACTTGCCCAGAGCCGGTATCCAACTCCAAGGCAGCCATCTTGGGGAACCGGTCGGTCGTCATGATGGCATGAGCGAAGTCCGGGCCCCCACCGGTGGTCAAAGCCCCGGCCACCTTACGCACCCCGGAAACAACCACGTCCCGGTCGAGCTGCACGCCGATGATACCGGTGGAGCCGACCGCCACCCTCTGCCTCGGGACCCCCAGGACTTCAGCGCACGTCGCCCCCATGTCGCGCGCCACGGCCAGGCCGTGCTCGCCGGTGCAGGCATTGGCGTTGCCGCTACTCATCACGACCGCCACCAGGTGGTCCAAGTCGCATTCCTCGCGAGTCACCACCACCGGTGCCGCCGCATACGCATTGGTGGTGAACATCGCCGCTGATACGTCCCGGTCATGCCACCCCGGCGCCACGGACAGGACACCCAAGTCAGGACGGCCGCTTTCCTTCAACCCGATGGGAAGACCGGCGGCCAGGAACCCCCGCGGATAGGTGACCGTCGGAGAGCCACTCGCGGGTTCTTCCAGGCGTACGCCTTCTGGAAAGAGCAGGAACCGCGACTCGAACGGGGACTTCACCACGGGGTGGTCGGTCCCGGCCGCGGGCTTGACACCCTGCTTCATACCCTTCTCCTCAGGCCGGCGTCCTCCGGCAGACCGAACATGATGTTCATGTTCTGGACCGCTTGCCCCGAGGCGCCTTTGACCAGATTGTCTATCACGGTGAACACCTTGACCAGACCGGCCGCGGTGTCCTCCCGGATAGCGATGCGGCAGAAATTGGTCCCCACGACCTCGGACAGTGCGGGTGGGCGGTCAGAGACCTCGACGAAGGGCTCGCCTTCGTAATAGGCGCGATACTTCTCAAGCCAGGCTCCGTCGCCGCGCAGTCCTGTCTTGGGCCGAAAGTAGATCGTACTCAAGATTCCGCGGTCGACGGGTAGCAGATGTGGGGTGAACGATAAGGGTACAGCTCCTCCGGCGACCAGCGCCAGCTCTTGCGCCATCTCGGCTGTATGGCGGTGCCCGACCTCGCTGTAGCTCTTGAAGTCCTCGTTCACCGAACAGAAGTGGGTCTTCTCGGTTGGAGTCCGTCCAGCCCCAGACACACCGGACTTAGAATCGACCACCACCCCACCGGCGTCGATCTCATCCGCCACCGGCAGTAGCCCCAAGAGCATCCCCGTGGGATAGCAGCCCGGGTTGGCTACGATCCGCGCATCGGCGATGGCAGCCCGGTAGCGTTCTGGAAGTCCGAAGACCGCCTCTGCCACCAGGTCATGCCGAGGGTGACTAAAGCCGTACCACTGCTCATACGCTTGGGGATCCCTCAGCCTATAGTCGGCGCTCAGATCGACGACCCGGCAGCCCGCATCCACCAGTTCGGCCACTACCGCGTGGGCCTCACCATGCGGATAGCACACGAACACCACGTCCGAACCGCGGACGACCTCTACGGAATACTCCCGGTAGCTTTCCCCGATACGAAGGTGCGGGAACACCTCACTGACCTTACGACCGATGTAGGACTTCGAGGTCAGAACCTCCAGCTGTACCTCGGGGTGGCCGTTCAAAATGTCGGTGAGCACGGCTCCGGTGTAGCCGGTGGCTCCCACGATGCTGGCTGTTACCACACTCAGGACCTTTCATCCGCTGCGCTACGGTGTATGAATATACACTATCTTGTAACGTCATACAACCAAGCCCAGCGGGTGGCTGGTCGGCCGCACGGGCCATCCACCCACGACGCAAACGAGAACACAGGTCGAATACACGGTCTGACGGCCGAGCGAGCCGTCGACTAGGCTCGAAGCTCAGCACCCAAGCCTTCGCGAAGCCGAGCTAGCAGCTTCGCTCGCAGGGTGTTGACTTCAGCCTCGCTCAGAGTCCGCTCCGGCGAGCGAAAGCTCAACCGCAAAGCCAGGCTCTTCTTGCCTTCCGGGATCTGCGTCCCTTCGTACAGGTCGAACACCTTCACGTCTTCAAGAAGCGGACCCGCAGCTTTCCGGACCGCGTCCACCAAGTCGGCGGCCAAGACTTCCCTCTCTACCACCAAAGCTAGGTCCTGCTCCACCGGAGGGAAGGCCAACAAGTCACGGAACAACGGCACGTCCTCGGCTGTCGCGACCAGGCCTTCGACGTCGAACTCAGCGGCAGCGGCTGGCCCGCGCAAGTCATAGGCTTGTAACACCAGCGGGTGTAATTCCCCTAACCAACCGAGGACTGAGCCCTCCTTTCCCACGAGCTTGGCACTTCGGCCAGGATGTAGGAAACCGGCTCCAGTGCCGCCCTGCGAGCGGAAGGGCTCGAAACGCAACGTGGTATGCAGCGCCTGGCCCAGCCTCTCTAGGAGTCCCTTGACTAGGAAGTAGTCGACCCCCACCCCGGAGCGCAACCACGTGTCGGGCTCCCAAGACCCGAGACATAAGAGGCCACAGTGCAGGTCTTCGCGAGGTAGTCCTGGGCCCTCTGGGAGAAACACCCGGCCGATCTCGAAGATGTGGACCCGCTCCTCTCGCACGGACAGGTTGCGACGCGCCGTCTCCAGTAGACCGGGGAGCAGCAAGGTCCGCATCACACTCTGGTCGACGCTCAGCGGATTGGCGATGCGCACCGCGCGCCGAAGTGGGTCGTCCGGAGCCAGACGGAGGTGGTCCGGCCATTTGTCGTCGGTGAAGCCGTAGTTGATGACTTCGGTAAGCCCCGCCCCGACCAATAGGTCCTCAATGGTCCGTCGCCAGCGCTGTGAGCGGTCCAAGCCCCCGTGGCCAGAACGGCGGCCAGGCAGTGTCGAAGGCAAACGGTCCAGGCCGTGGATGCGGGCGACCTCTTCTATAAGGTCTATCTCGCGTTCGAGGTCGGCTCGGAAAGTGGGCGGCTCCACCAATAGATCGTGACCCGCGTCTTCCAAGCGGCAGCCCAGCCTTTCCAGGATCTCCTTCACCTCCGACGTCGGCACCTGGGCTCCCAACACCGCCTCCACGCGGCGCGGCCGGAGACGGAGGAGACGCGGCTTACTTTCCGCCGCGCGGATATCGATCGTCCCCAGCGAGACCCGTCCCCCGCAGAGTTCGACCATCAGCCTGCAGGCCATGTCAAGAGCCGAAGGGACCATCTCCGGGTCTAGGCCCTTCTCATAGCGAGTAGACGCCTCAGAACGCAAGCCGAGAGTGCTAGACGTCCGCATAATGGAGGGTCCCGAAAAGGTAGCCCCTTCCAACAGTATGTCAGTGGTGCTGTCGGTGACCTCGCTCTCCTGGCCGCCCATGATCCCCGCTACCACCGAGGCTCTCTCCGCGTCGGCGATGACTAGCATATCGCTGGTCAATGTCCGAAGTTCACCATCCAAAGTCACGATGGTCTCGCCAGCGTGTGCTCGCCTCACAACGATGCGGCGCCCCCGTATGGTTCGCAGATCGAAAGCGTGAAGAGGTTGGCCCAGGGCCCACAAGACATAGTTCGTGACGTCCACCACGTTGCAGATGGGCCGCAGCCCGGCGTGGCACAGGCGAGCCTTGAGCCACAGCGGTGACTCCGCGATGGTGACGCCTTTGATGACCCGGGCCGCGTACCGGGGACAGAGGTCCGGGGCCTGGACTTCGATGGAGATGTCTTCGTGGATTGATGCTTCGCCCCACGGAAAAGAGAAAGCCAAGTCCTCCGCAAATGGCGCGCGACTGATGGCAGCGATCTCGCGAGCGAGGCCTCGGATAGAGAGGCAATCTGGACGATTGGGAGTGACCTCGACCTCCAGCACATGGTCCGAGAGAGCGAAGTGGTCCGCAAGGCGTTCGCCCGCCCCCCACTCCGATGGCAGCACCATGATGCCGGCGCTCTTGGCAGCCAGCCCCAGCTCGGCCTCGGAAAGGATCATCCCGGCCGATGTGACACCCCGTAGCTTGGCCTCTTTGATACGCATCCCACCGGGCAGCGTGCCACCCGGAAGCACGACCGCCACCGTCTGTCCGCCGGCCACGTTCGGGGCTCCGCACACGATCGTCCGCGGCGCTCCTTCACCCACATCGACCTGGCACACGGAAAGCTTGTCGGCGTCGGGATGTGGTCGGCAGTCCAGGACTTTACCTACTACGAATCGGCCGAGATTATCGCCGTCTGCCGGCACACCGACGGCGCTGACCCGCTCGACCTCGGTCCCGGTCAAGGCCAGGCGAGAAGCGAGTTCGTCGACTGTAACGTCGATGTCGACATACTCCCTAAGCCAAGAAAGAGGTGCTTTCATCAAGACCCCGCTCAGAACTGGCGCAAGAAGCGCAGGTCGTTCTCGAAGAATAGCCGGAGATCGTTCACTCGATGCTTGAGCATAGCGATGCGCTCAATACCCAACCCGAAGGCGAAACCCGTATACACCTCGGGGTCGTAGTCCACGAACCCGAACACGTTAGGGTCCACCATGCCCGCCCCCAGGATCTCTAGCCAGCCGCTCTGCTTGCAGAGACGACATCCAGCCCCGTCACAGATCATGCAAGATACGTCGACTTCGACCGACGGCTCCGTGAAGGGGAAGAAGTGGGGACGCAACCGCACTTTGCGATCGACACCGAACATGGCTCGTGCGAAAGTCTCCAAGGTCCCCTTGAGGTCGGCGAGTGTGACGCCCTCGTCCACCACCAGCCCCTCCACCTGATGGAACATCGGCGTATGGGTGGCGTCGGAGTCACGCCGGTAAGCCGGGCCGGGGACGATGATGTGGACCGGCGGACGGTGTTTTTCCATATAGCGGACCTGCATCGGAGACGTATGGGTACGCAGCAACACACCGTCGGATATGAAGAAGGTGTCGTGCAGCGAGCGAGCTGGATGGTCCGCCGGAGTGTTGAGCGCCTCGAAGTTGTAGTATTCGGTCTCCACTTGCGGACCGTCTGCGATCTCGTAGCCCATGCCCACGAAGATGTCTTCGATCTCGCGCCGGGTCTGGGTGATGAGGTGAAGATGGCCCAGGGGCGAGTAGCGCCCCGGCAGAGTCACGTCCAGGCGGTCCCGCTCGAGAGCTTCGGCCAACACCGCCGTTTCCAGCTCCTCGCGACGCTCCTCGGCTTTGGATTCTAGGGCACGTCTGATCAGGTTGCCGACCCGACCCACTTCGGGTCGCTCTTCCGGCGGCAAGTCGGCCAGCGAACGAAGCAGCTGGATCAATTCAGCCTTTCGGCCCAGGAAACGCACCTTGACTTCGGCCAGCTCCGTAAGATCCCGGGCTGCAGCGATGGCCGCCGACCCCTCCGTGTAGATGGCTTTGAGGTCATCGCGCGAGACCTGCTCCAGTATCGGGTCTTTCAGCTCTATGACTCCTCCTTCCAAGGCGTCAATCCTATCGGAGACGGCCCGTCATTACCAGCCAGGTCGTTCCTTTTCGGACGTCGAGCTCGCCAGGTTTCGTACGCGAGGATGGTACCTGCCATGGCCACGTTGAGAGAGTCGAACCTGGCCTGCGGGATGGTCACACGTTCCGCTCCCGGCCACTCGTGCCGCGGACCGGCCCGCTCCTCACCAAGAACAAGGACAAGAGGTCGGGCCTCGGACAGAAGTTCGGCCAAGCGATGGGCCTCGACCCCGGAGCGAGGGTCCGCGACGGCGAACAAAGCCCCGTCGGGGAAGCGGGGGGCTGCATTGGCGAGATGGACCCGCAAGTCCTCAGGCGTGACGTCGGTCACCACCGGGAGCGCGAATTGCGCACCCATGCCCGCCCGCAAAGCTTTCGGACCGTAAGGGTCGGCGGTAGCGGGCGAGCACACCACCCCGCCCAGGTCGAAGGCGACTGCCGACCGACACAGCGTGCCCACGTTCCCCGGATCACCCACACCATCCAGGTAGAACACCGGCCCCTCCCTCAGCGAGAGGTCGGAGAGGTGGCATACCGGCCTACGACAGATGAATATGACGTCGGCCGACCCGCCTAATGAACTGGCGTAGTCCAGAAGTTCCTGGTCGCACAGGCCGATGTCCAGACCTCCAGCCACATCCGCTCCCCCCTGCTGAGCGGCGGCTCGCTCCCGCAGTGCGACTGGAAGGTCATCGAACAGCTCGCGCCTGACCAGCACGTCCACCACCACGGCCTGGGCCAACACCGCGGCGCGCAATAAGTCCATGCCTTCGCCCACGATGAGACCACGTTCCCGCCTGTGCTTCTTCTTCTGGAGCTTGCGGGCCAGCTTGACTGTGTGGTTGTGCCGCCCGGCGATATCGCGGATCACGAAGGACCTCCAACCCGGGCTCGCTGGCCGGGGCGGCTAAGCGACTCCCAGCGCCTCCTTGGCCCGCGCCGCCATCTGCGCGAAGACCTCAGGCTCCTGAACTGCCAGGTCGGCGAGGATCTTCCGATCGATGTCGATGTGCGCCTCTTTCAACCCGTGGATGAGCTGGTTGTAGCTAAGGCCGTGCTGCCGCGCACCAGCATTGATGCGGGTGATCCAGAGCCGGCGGAACTCCCTTTTCCGGGCTCGCCGGTCCCGATAGGCATAGGTGCCCGACTTGAGTGACTGTTCCTTCGCCCGTCGATACGAGGACTTCTTGAGCCCCCAATACCCTCTGGCCTCGTCCAGGACCTTACGTCGCTTCTTCTGCGCGTTGATGCTTCTCTTGACCCGGGGCATCGCTACCTCCTCCTAATGTCACGAGCCTAGAAGGTCGCGGACCCGGCTCTTATCCTGAGCGGCCAGCGGGGCGTCCTTGCGGAACCTGCGCTTGCGGTTGGCCGACTTCTTAGTCATCAGATGGCTTCCGAACGCCCGGCGGCGCATGAGCTTGCCGGTCCCGGTCAGCTTGATCCGCTTCTTGGTGCCTTTGTGAGTTTTGTTCTTTGCCATGTCGTTTCCTTACTAGTTGCGCCGAGGCGCCAGCATCATGACCATGTTCCTGCCGTCGAGACTGGGCTCAGACTCGATCTCTGCGATATCCGAAAGGTCCTCGGCCATCCGGCGGAGTAGCCTTTCCCCCAGATGCGGGTGCACCAGCTCCCTGCCCCGGAACATGATGGTGAGCTTTACCTTGTCTCCCTTTTTCAAGAAGCGCTGGACGTGACCTTTCTTAGTGTCGAAGTCGTGGTCGTCGATCTTCGGACGGAGCTTGATTTCCTTGATACTTATGGTCGTCTGCCGCTTGCGCGCTTCCTTTGCCTTCTGCTCTTGCTCGTACCTGTACTTGCCGTAATCCATCACCTTGCAGACCGGCGGGTTGGCCATCGGAGCCACCTCGACCAAGTCGAGGTTCAATCTGTCGGCGTAGTCAAGCGCCTGATCCAGACTCACGATCCCCACTTGCTCGCCGTCCGGCCCGATCAAGCGGACCGTGTCTGCGCGGATCTTTTCGTTGATGCGAACTGTGTCGGCTATGTCGCCCTGCACCTCCCCCGGTGCTACCGGTCCTTCGCCACCCGCACCCAACAAAAAAAGCGGTGCCTCCACCGCCTCCCATGACCATTGTCGACCTCGAGGTCGACCTCTGGAAGATAGTTGGACCTCCGACCCCTAAACGGCAGGAGGTGGGAAGGGTGGCTTCCTCTTTATGTAGCGGACAAGTATAGCGGAAGCAAGCCTGCCGCTCAAGCACCCGTCGGCCAGACACATGCCGGCCCGACCTGCCGTCGCTCAGACGCCCCCCGTGACCGTTGGCAGAGCGCACTCCGAGGCGAGCGTTGCCACGCCCTCACCCAAGCGGAAGCCGCGAGTCTCTTTGCTGCCACGTGTTCTCACCGAGACAGCCTCCTCCTCCACTTCGCGGTCCCCCACCACCACCATGAACGGCACTTTGGAGACCTCGGCTTCCCGGATCTTCTTAGCCACGGACTCCTGGCGCACATCTACCTCCGCCCGAACACCGGCCTCACTGAGGAGCCGTCCGACTCGCTCCGCGTGCCCAGCGTGACGATCGGCCACCGGGATGACCGTCGCTTGGACAGGAGCAAGCCAAGCAGGCAAAGCTCCGCCATAATGCTCGAGAAGGATGGCCAGGAACCGTTCGATGCTCCCCAAGACGGTGCGGTGGATCATGACAGGACGATGCCTCTGGTTGTCTTCACCTACGTACTCAAGGTCGAGGCGCTCTGGCATGGCGAAGTCGACTTGGCAGGTGGCACACTGCCAGGTCCGACCCATGACATCCTCGATGTGGAAGTCTATCTTCGGGCCGTAGAACGCCCCGTCGCCGGGATTGAGCACGTAAGGCAGCCCAGCCCGCTCCAGGGCCGCCGACAAGGCACCCTCCGCCGTCTCCCACATCTCGTCGCTGCCGATTGATTTGTCCGGCCGAGTGGAAAGCTCCACGTGCACTCGCTCAAAACCGAACGTGCGGTACATGCGGCGGACAAGCTCGATGACTCCCAGGACCTCGTCTTCCACCTGCGAGGGGAGACAGTAGATGTGAGCGTCGTCCTGTGTGAACATCCTGACCCGGAACAGGCCCTGCAAGACTCCAGACAGCTCATGACGATGGACCAGCCCGAGCTCGGCCATGCGCAGTGGCAGATCCCGGTAGGAGCGTTGCTCACTCTTGTAGATGAGAGTCCCCCCGGGGCAGTTCATGGGCTTTATAGCGAAGTCGACGTCGTCGATCTTCGTGAAGTACATGTTGTCCTTGTAATTGTCCCAGTGACCAGAACGTTCCCACAGAGTCCGCTGCAGCATTATGGGGGTCTTCGTCTCTTCGTAGCCGGCCGCCACGTGCTCGCGGCGCCAATACTCGAGAAGCGCATTGATTACTCGCATACCCTTGGGATGAAAGAACGGGAAGCCCGGTCCTTCTTCGTGGAAGCTGAAAAGGCCAAGCTCTTTGCCCAACTTACGATGGTCACGCTGGCGAGCCATTTCCAAGCGCGCCAGATACTCGTCAAGCTCTTTCTGCGAAGGGAAGGCCGTACCGTAGATGCGCGTGAGCATCGGCTGGTCGCTCTTGCCGCGCCAATACGCACCCGCTACTGAGAGAAGCCCTACAGCGCCTATCCGGCCGCTGTCGGGGACGTGTGGGCCGCGGCACAGGTCGGTGAACTCGCCCTGCCTGTAAACGCTGACGATCGACTCGTCAGGCAGGTCGCGGATGAGTTCTAGCTTGTAGGGCTCGTCCGCGAAGAGCTGTTCCGCCTCCTCTTTGGTCACTTCGCGGCGCTCGAACGGTTCCCGGCGGGCGATGATGCGCCTCATCTCCTCCAGCAAAGCAGGGAGCTCATCCTCACCGACGGGTTGGGGGAACTCGAAGTCATAGTAGAAGCCATCCTTTATGGCCGGCCCGATGGCGACCTTAGTCCCCGGGTACAGCCTGGTGGCTGCCTCCGCCAAAACATGAGCAGCCGAGTGACGCGTGACCTCAAGACCTTCCGGGCTCGTCGCCGTCACGATGGCCACTCTAGCCCCATCCTTCACAGGGGCGCATAGATCGACCAACTCATCCCCGACCTTGGCAGCTACGGCCGCCTTGGCCAGTCCAGGCCCGATGGCAGCTGCGACATCAGCAGCAGTGGCACCCTCGGCCAGCTCGAGTTCCGAGCCGTCAGGAAGAAACACCTTCATAGACCCTCACCGGAGTCGAGAGAACGGCCGGCAAAAGAAAAGTGGGCGCTACTGGATTTGAACCAGTGGCCTCTTCCGCGTCAAGGAAGCGCTCTCCCCCTGAGCTAAGCGCCCATCACCGCGGCATGATACAGCCGCCCCTGCCGCCTGGCAAGGTCCAGACCGCGCTTGCTGAGGCCGCATCTGGCCCTCAGCGACCCTCGACTGCAGCTCGCAGGGCCTGCAGTTCGGCCGCTCCCAGACTCCGCAGAAAGCTGGCTATCAATTCCCCAGCGTGCTTCACCCGGCTGGGGTTGCAGTGACCGTAGGTATCGCCCGCAGTGTGGTAAAGGGGATCGTCGCGCCACTCGACCCACACCGCCGGATAGCCGGCCAGCTCGAAAGGCTCGTGGTCGCTATAGCCGTAGAGTGAGGGGTCGCGCAGGTAGGTCGCCGCCAGCCCTAGCTTTGTAGACTGCGTTTGCACCATCTCGCTCAGCACCCGCGGCCCTTTACCCATAGTCCTAACGTGAAAGGCATTCCCGTAACCGACCATATCGAGGGAGATCATCCCTGCAAGCTCTGTTCGCTCCATGGCCGAGAGACCCGCGACATAGGCCCGAGAGCCGTAGTGATGGTGGTCCGGATTGCTGTCGACCATCTCCTCGGCCCCGAAAAGCACGAACACCACTGTCGGAACAAGTGCCACGTCCTTCAAGCACCGCGCAAGTTCGAGCACGGCCGCTGCCCCAGAGGCATTGTCATTACCACCCGGAGACGGCGGCTTGCTGTCGATGTGGCCCCCGACCAGCAGGGTGAGAGAAGAGGTGCCAGGCTTCACGACCACGACGTTGCACGAGGACCGGCCATTGGGCAAGAGGACTGGCCTGATCTCAGGCCGGTAGCCCAGAGAAGCTAGATACTGGGCAGCGTACTCCGCCGCCGCCCGCTCGGCCGCACTGCCGGAGAGCCTGACGCCGATGGCGGCGGCGAACTTGCGCAGATGGACCATCGCCTCTTGCTGGTCGAACACGCCTGCTGTCCTAGGTGAGGGATCGAGAAGCTCCCCCACCACTTCGACGGCGTCCAGGTTGATGTTCGTCTTAGCGGAAGAGGCGTTCTTAAGACCGGTCCACATCACTTGCAGCGAATGTTCACCCGGAGCCAGGGCGCCGCTCGACCATACCCGCTGCTTGTAGAGGGTGGCGGGACTGTAGAGATCGACTGTGAAGACCTTGGTCCCATCCAGAATCACTCTCACCTTCCCGTAGACAGGACTCTTCTTCGCGATGAGGGCGACGTAGACACCCGAGAACCTGGGACATGCGGACGCCCCGGGTCGATTGGTGTATTGAAAGGATGCGCCCGAGTATGAGCTTCCCGTCGCCTGCGTCCAAGGCGGGCTGTATTCCAAGCGGGGATCCGTATCCTCAACGCGCTGGCGAGCGACCAGCGTCCCTACCACCTCCACCGCATCCACACTGATGTACTGTCCACCGGTGTTGAGTGGACTCCATGTGATGCTGACCACGTGAAGCCCCGGTGACAGCTCCCCGGTAGAGTAGACCCTCTGCTGATAGGCCACCGTGGATCGGGAGAGATCGATGATGAGCTTCGGTCCGTTGTCGACCCGCACCTCGGCGAGTCCGAGGGTCCTGCCTTTGGTAGCTATCCAATCAAGACGCGTGCCGCGGAAAGCGACCATGACCGTAGCCCCCGGCACGTTCGTCCGTCGATAGCTGCCCCCGGAAGCACCGCTGGTGCTGAAAGTCGACCACGTTCCGCTATAGATCAACCGACCGTCAGTCTGTTCGTATCGGGCAAGTCCGGTGATATCCGTCTGAACTTCCAGCGACCCACCGGCGAAGGCCGGGCGCACTGACAGGGCTGAGACCAGGAAAGCAGCCATGCAAAGAGCGACGAGCGCCCCGATAATCCAGGACACGAGAGCTTGGTTTCTCGGCCTCAGACTCGTCCTCGCCCTTGCGCTCACGGCTCGCTCCTTTCGGGCACAGGGTGCACGAGACAACACAAGTTATAACGTAGCGCGCCGGCCCGAGATATGGGAGGCGCGTCACTCTTGCGAAAGGAACGCCGGATGGGCGGTGACGGCCAGAAGGATCGTGACGGCGAGAAACGACTGAATGACCGGCTTGGCACAGACGAAGCATCGTAGGAGAGGCGACGACCGGAGTCGAACCGGTGTAGCGGGTTTTGCAGACCCGTGCCTAAGCCACTCGGCCACGTCGCCGAACAAGGCCCCAAAACAAAATGGAGCGGATGAAGGGATTCGAACCCTCGACCTTCTGCATGGCAAGCAGACGCTCTAGCCAGCTGAGCTACATCCGCTCGTGAAGTGGGAGCTGGCGCATTATAGACCAGCCTCCGGCCCCTTGCAAAGTGCCCTATGACGCGCTGTCCAGCGCCTGATTCACCAAAGCGTCCGCAGCCGCGTTCTCCGCGCGGGACACATGCCGGATGGAGAAACGGGAAAAACCGGCAGCAAGCTCTGTGGCTTCTTGGTAGAGCGGCTTCAGCCCCTCGTTCCTCACCTGGTATTGCCCCCACATCTGCTTCACCAGCAGCTCGGAGTCGGCGAGCACATCGACCTCCTCCGCACCAGCCTCCTGGGCCAGGCGGAGTCCAGCGATGAGAGCCTGATATTCCGCCACATTATTGGTCGCATGTCCTATCGCCCTGCCAACCGCCTGCAACACGTTGCCGTCGGTGTCCTCCAGCACCACCCCGATTGCGCTGGGTCCCGGGTTGCCGCGTGACCCGCCGTCCACCCGCACCCTGACGAAGCGAACCGCCCCAGCTTGCCGGGACGCGCCGCGTCCCAACTGATCCAGACTTCCGTTCACTCCCGATCGGACGTGCGGCGCAGCCGCGACTCGCCAGGGGGACGACCACGACCCGGATATCAACAACTCGACCCCTTCGCCGGTGAGCTCGCTGCGCGCGTACTCAGCCCAGCGTTGAAACGCCCACCATTCCAGTTCGCCGTGCGGCACCATGATCAAGGAAAGACCTGTCTCCGCCGCCCGCTCCGCGTCGTGGTAGCTCAGGTCCCCCGTGATGAACACCTCCGCCCTGGCGGCTGCGACCTCCAAGAGGCTCCGCCCACTACCCGGCACCACCGCCACCCGGCGCAACACGGCGTCGCCCTGCCCTGCCCACAAGCACTGCGAGACATCGAACAAGCCCGCCACCTCGTCAGCCAGGCAGCCCAGCGAGCGCGGCACCGGGAGTTCCCCGATGCGCCCCAACCCAGCGTCAGTTACCACATCCTCGACCGGATAGATGTCGAAGGCCGGCTCTTCATAAGGATGCGCCTGGACATAGGCCGACACGACCTCCGCCAATCGCGAGCGCGGCACCACGGTTTCCCAACGGACTTCCGGGGTCCGCTCCGGGACCGCCACTGCCCCGATGGTCGGATGGGCCCCCAGTCCAGGGGTGAACCAACCAGTCCCTTCGAGTGAGTACGCACAGTCGCGGTAATCCCCGATTCGGCCAGCCCCCGCAGCAAACACGGCCGCAGACACCTTCTCCAGTGCGCCGGGGGGGATGAAACCCACCAGCTTGTACCAGCCCGTCCCCGCTCTTTGGAGCGGTTCTGCCCCCCGCAGACCAAGGGCCTCGCCGCAGATAGCGGCTAGTCCGTACCTGGCCGCATCGAGGTTCGTGTGCCAAGCCAGCAGGTTGAACCCGGACCGCACTAGCCAGCGGAGCAACCGCTCACGTGGTCGCGACTCCACGAGCGATCGCACCGGCGAATAGAGCGGAGGATGATGCACGAGCAGCGTGTCGCACCGTAGAGACTCCGCCTCCTCGAGCACCGGCGCAGTCACTTCCAAGGCTACCAACACGCGTGCGACCTCTGCCTTCGGCCCCCCCACCAGAAGTCCACAATTGTCCCCAGGCTCCGCCAGGGCCAAGGGTGCCAAGCGGTCCAGCAAAGCGATGAAATCAGAAGCTAGCACCTTTCTCCTCCCCCGCGGTACCGGCCCCGAGAGGTGGGCCCAGCAGGACTCGAACCTGCGACCGGCCGATTATGAGTCCCAATTTTCCGGTCCGTTGCCGTCCATAAGCGTTCAATTTGCAGGGGTTTTCTGTTCACTCTTTCCGCCAACGTCCGCCAGTGTGCATGCCTTTGGCTACATGTTTGGCTACACTGCCCGGCCCCCACCAGGCCCCTCGACGCATGAGACCAGCGCGGCGCGCACCTTGGGCACGCCCCAGCGGAGACGGAAACATCGGCAACAGCGGGACGAAGTGGCAGGCGAGTCGGCTGTTCCGGTCCAACAAGCCAGGTGCTGCGCGTAGGCGCGCAGTTTGAACCTATTAAAAAGGGGCGCATCTGCTTCACGCGAGCACGCACATGACCTGCCTGGTGTTTGGCTGCGGTTACCTGGGCGAGCGCGTCGCACGCCGCTGGCGTGCGGCGGGGCGCCGCGTCTATGTGGTCAGCCGGTCCGCGGCGCGTGCAGAGCATCTTGCCGCGGCCGGATACGAGCCCCTGGTAGCGGATGTGACGCAACCAGCCGGCTGGCCCAACTGGCCCCGGGCCGACTGCGTGCTGTTCGCAATCGGCCATGACCGCAAGGCCGCTGCTTCTCAGCGCGAGGTGTATGTGGAAGGGCTGCGCGGCGTGCTGCACGCCCTGCCGCCTGAGACGGGAACGTTCATCTACATCAGTTCCACGGGCGTGTACGCAGATCTGGCTGGGGCCTGGGTCGACGAGAACACGCCGCCGAATCCCCAACGTGCAGGCGGCGTGGCCGTTTGGGAAGCAGAGCAAGTGCTGCTCTCTCACCCGCTTGCGCGTCGCGCGGTGATCCTCAGGATGGCTGGCCTCTATGGGGCCGAGCGTTTGCCCCAAGCGGAGTTGGTGCGACGGGGCCTGCCCATCCCCGCCGACGCAGATGGCTGGCTGAATCTGATTCACATCGAAGATGCCACCCAGGCCGTGCTGGCGGCCGAGCAGTTCGCCCTGGCGCATCCTGACCGCCTGCCCAGGGTGTGGCTGATTGCAGACGGCCAGCCATGCCAGCGGCGCGAATTCTACAGAGCGATGGCAGCCGCCCTGGCCGCGCCCGAACCACGTTTTTCTCCCCCCGCACCCGGAAGCGGCGCCGCCGCCCGCTCTCTGGGCAACAAGCGCGGCTCCAACCG
>Ga0101944_10004866_pt1 | contig 16019 bp, 11 predicted proteins | sample DewCreD2012metaG_FD_75245 | JGI IMG/M metagenome (GOLD analysis project Ga0101944, IMG submission 75245) | Hot spring sediment bacterial and archeal communities from British Columbia, Canada, to study Microbial Dark Matter (Phase II) - Dewar... ...
CGGGAAGGAGAACGGTTGCTCGACTTCTATCAAGTTCAGGTGTACGGAGAGCGTCGCTCGGGACACCTGGAGATCGCCTTTGGAAGCGAGGCAAGCTTCTGCGACAGGATATCCATGCAGATCGCCGCTGACCTGGATGATGGAGTCGGCGAAGGTCAGCTCATCGCGACCGGTCTGGACCTTGAAGCCCTGGGCTCGCGCATCCTCACCGCGGGCCCCATTCGCATCGGCCCGTCCACGTCGAGCCTTGCCGTCCAATTTGCGTATCACCGGCACAAGGGCATCGATATGACCTTCGATGTCGAGGTCCCGGAGCTTACGGTGGAGAAGGGGGAAAAAACGGTCCGGATGGCGGGGGCTCGGTTTGACGCGGAGCTTGCGCTCCAGGGACAGACGGCGCGCTTCAGTCTGTCCTCCCTGCAGATGGACCAGCCCAGGCTCGGGGCCACGGGCTCCGCCACCTGGGAGGGCATGGGGCACGACATGCTGGTGGAAGTCGCGGGGACGCAGGTGGATGCGGCCGGGGTCCGGGATGTGGCGCTGGGCCTCTGGGGAGAGGACAAGGGCGTGCAAGAGACCTTCGAGGTCGTCCTCGGCGGCCACGTGCCCCGCATCCTCTACCGGGCACGAGGGCGCACCCCGAGAGATCTCAAGAAGCTGGAGAATGTTGTCATCGAGGGGGTCATGGAGGGGGGCAGGATCTTCGTCCCGCCGGCCGACCTCCTGGTCGAAGGCGCCCGGGGAGAAGTCGAGATCGCCGGTGGAGTACTCAAGGCCTGGAACATCGAGGGGAGAACCGGAGAGTCTTCGGGCAGTGAAGGGGTGCTGACCCTGGCTCTTAAGAAGGACGCCAACAAGGATGGCCCCTTTCACCTGGATCTCCAGCTGGATGCAGACCTGAGCGACGTTCCGCCCGTCTTGAGGTCTACGGTCAAGGATTCGGACTTCCTAGAGGAATTGTCGCTCATGGAGGGTATCGAGGGGCGGGCCGTCGGCCGGCTCGTTCTCGGCGAGAGGCTGAAGGCCGTGAAGACCCTCATCGAGGCGGCGTCCTTCGATCTCAGGGGGCGTTACGGGCGCGTACCCTACCCGATTCATGTCAAGGGGAGCGGGCTGAGGTATGAGGGCAGGACCCTTTCGGCACGAGCCCTGGAAGGCTCTGTGGGGCGAAGTGTCTTCGAGCCGCTTTCCATCAGCCTGGACTGGGGGAATCCTTCTCTCATCGAAATTCAGAATCACAATGCCATGCGGATCGACCTCGATGAAGTCCATCCCTGGCTCTTGACCTATCTGCAAATTCAGCGGGCCCTCGTGAGCGTGGAGTCGCTCAAGGGGGCCGTCACCATCCGGGAGGCATCTCTGAGGGGCCCACTCATGGATCCCGGCCGATGGACCTACGGCGTCGAGGCGGATGTGGAGAGCGCATCGCTGCGGCACCGGTTCTTCCCGGACCTCGTTCACATCAGCTCGGGACGACTCCAGTGGACTCCCGGCCGGCTGATATTGAACGGATGCGAGAGCGCTTTTCTCGACGCGGAAGTGAGCGTCTCCGGCAGTCTCGAATTCCCCAAGGGGGTGCTCGCCTCAACAGACCTCCAGATCGGCGGCAGCGTGGCCTCCAGGGCCATGGAGTGGGTTTTCGAGCGCGCCGAGCTGTCGAACGATTTCAGAATCCGGGGTCCGGTCACTCTTTCCAATGGCCGCTTCAGCTGGAGCAGAGACCGCCGCGTCGCCTTTTCGGGAAGGGTGGCCCAGGATGGAGGTCCGCGAATTGATCTCAACCTGCGGTCCCGGCCGGGTGAGCTGGACATCCCCAGCCTTGTGGTGACCGATCGCGAATCCCGAGGCACCTTTTCCATCGTCAGGAGGGACGGCGCCGTGGATTTGACCTTCGACGGCGAGCTGGCCGGCTCCACCCTGGATCGGCTCCTCCTCGGCAACGAGATCCTGGAAGGGACCGTCAAGGGAAGCTTTCGGAGCACCATCTTCCCGGACCGGTTCATGAGCTCGACGGCGAAGGGGGCTGTGGAGGTCCAGGGGCTCAGGAAGGTCTGGAAGACGATGGCTCCCCTGGAAGTCCGGGAGGCTGTGCTCCAGGCCGAGGGGAACCGGCTCGACGTCCAGTCGTCACGATTCCGTTTCGACGGGAGTGAGCTGAGCCTGAAGGGTGTCGTCGACATCTCCCCCGAGGGCTGCGTCCTGAACATGGACCTGGAGGCGGACTCCCTCGTGTGGGAAAAAATCAAGGATTTCAGGGAAAGGGAGCTGACCGGAAGGGGAGGGGGCGGCGGCCCGGAGCGGGCGTCGGCCAACGGCGGGAGCCGTTCCGTGTCCGGATCGCTCCGGGTGAAGTCGGATCACTTCCACTACGGAAGGTACCATTTCGCGCCGGCGGAGCTCCGGGTGGACTTCCGCCCGGAAGGAACGTCCATCGAGGTTTCCGAGGCCTTGCTCTGTGGTATCTCCTGCCCTGGCCGGATCGAGATTCTGCCGGGGGGAATCAGGCTGTCCGCGGACACGACGGCTCGGGGCGCACCGCTTGACGAGTCGCTCCGGTGCCTCTGGGGAACGGAGGGACTCATCGACGGGGCCTTTCATCTCGATGGAGCGATTTCTGCCGAAGGGCCGGCGGACGATCTCGCCTCCTCGCTTCAGGGCAAACTCGAGTTGAAGGCCGTGGACGGCAGGATCTTTCCCATCGGATTCATCGGCAAGGTGTTCTCGGTGCTCAACATCACGGAGATTTACAGGGGGCAGATCCCGGATCTCACGAGCAGGGGTTGCGCCTACGACTCGATCACCGCCGCGGGCGACATCCAGGACGGCATCCTCTCCCTCGACAACGCCATTGTGGATGCTCACTGTATGAAAATGGTGTGGAGGGGGTCCATGGACCTCAGGGCCGGGACCGCCGACTTGATCCTGGTTGTGGCTCCCCTGAGAACCGTGGACAGGATCATCGACAAGGTGCCGATCCTGGGAGATGTTCTCGGCGGCAGCCTCATCTCCTTTCCGGTCAGGGTCTCGGGTGACCTGCGCGACCCCGACGTGGTTCCCCTCTCGCCGACGGCGCTGGGGTCGGGCTTCATCGATTTCCTCAAGCGCGTCATTCGGGCTCCCTTTCGGCTGACGGAGCCGCTCCGTTGAGACGGTCATCCCCGTTGGCGACCCCGGGCGCCCCGGGGCAAGGTGGTGGTTGATGATGCAGAAGATGGTCTTCCGAATCCGAGGCATGTGCTGCGCCCAGGAAATCGGTCTGCTCAAGGACCGGGTGGGACCCCTGGTCGGGGGCGAGCTGAACCTGCACTTCGACCTTCTGGCCGGCAAAATGACGGTGCTGGCCTCGGAGGGCTCCGTCACGGAATCCGATATTGTGAAAGCCGTCTCGTCCGCGGGAATGGAGGCCACCCCATGGGAGGACGGCTGCCTCCCGGGAGTCTGCGTCGCGGGTGAAACGGCGTGGCAGCGCCGAGGTCTTCTCGTGCTCTGCGCGCTGAGCGGTTTCGCCATGACGGCGGGCATTGGGGTTCAGGCCTTTCATGCGGGGAGCCTCCTGGAGGCCCTGGTGGAGGGGACCCAGGATGACGTGGGGCTGCATCCCGCGGCCGCGGCGTTGTATGCGGGGGCCATTGTCCTGGGCGGATGGCGCATCGCCCCCAGGGCGTTCGCCGCGGCAAAATCCCTGCGGCCGGACATGAACCTTCTCATGGCTTTGGCCGTCCTGGGAGCGGTGGGAATCGGCGAATGGCTGGAGGCGTCTTCGGTGACCTTCCTTTTCGCCCTCGCCCTGCTTCTGGAGTCCTGGAGCATCGGGCGGGCCCGTAACGCCATCAAGGCGCTCATCGACATTTCCCCCGCCACGGCCCGATATGTATGCCCGACGGACGGCGAAATCGAGGAGGCTCCGGTGGAAAAGGTGCCGGTGGGCGCCACGGTGCTGGTGCGCCCTGGTGAGAAGCTCCCCCTGGACGGGGTCATCACCCGGGGTGCCACTTCCGTGGACCAGTCTTCCATCACGGGGGAGTCCCTCCCCGTCGCAAGGGGAGTCGGGGATGAAGTCTATGCGGGGACCATCAACCTCGAGGGGACCATCGAATTCCGTTCGACCCGGCCGGCTTCGGACACGACCCTGGCCCGGATCATCCAGATGGTGGAGGCAGCCCAGTCGCGTCGGGCCCCCACGGAGCAGTTCGTGGAGAAGTTCGCCCGGATTTACACGCCCATCATGCTCGGGGTGGCCTGCCTGATCGCCGCGGCTCCGCCGCTCATCCTGGGCGGAGGCTGGATCCCCTGGTTCTACCAGGCCTTGGTGGTCCTGGTCATCGCCTGCCCGTGCTCCCTGGTGATCTCGACCCCCGTCAGCATCGTGGCCGGCCTGACCACGGCGGCGCGCAACGGCGTGCTCATCAAGGGCGGCATCCACCTCGAGGCGCCGGCGCGCCTGAGAGCCGTGGCCTTCGACAAGACGGGCACGCTGACCCGCGGCCATCCCGTGGTCCAGCAGATCATCCCGCTGAATGATCATACCGAGGAGGAGCTGCTCGTCCGCGCGGCGGCCCTCGAGACCCACAGCACCCACCCCGTCGCCGGAGCCATTCTGCGGCTGGCTGACGCGAGGAACCTTTCCTACGTCCCCGCCGAGCACCTTTCGATTCTGCCGGGACAGGGAGCCCAGGGAGTGATCGACTCGCGGACCTACTGGATCGGGAGCCATCGCCTCCTGGAGGAGTGGGGACACGAAACGCCTGAAGCTCACCGGATTGCCGAGGAGCTCGAGAACGCCGGGAATTCCGTCATCATGATGTGGACCGATGATCATGTCTGCGGCATCATGAGCCTCACCGACGAAGTCCGGCCTGAAGCCCCGCTGGTGGTGCAATCCCTCAGGGACATGGGCATCGAGCGGGTGATCATGATCACGGGGGACAATGAGCGGACGGGAGAGGCCGTCGCGGCGGCCACGGGCGTCGACCGGTATCAGGCCGAGTTGCTGCCCCAGGACAAGGTGGAAGTGGTGACGCTCCTCAACGAGAAGTACGGGCGGGTCGCCATGGTGGGAGACGGCGTCAACGACGCGCCGGCTCTCGCGGCCTCGAGCCTGGGGATCGCCATGGGGGCCATCGGGGCCGATGCCGCCATAGAGACCGCCGACGTGGCTCTGATGTCGGATGACCTCTCCAAACTCCCCTGGCTCATCGCTCATTCACGCAGGACCCTCGGAGTCATTAAGCAGAACATCTTCTTCTCCCTCGGCGTCAAGCTGCTTTTCCTCGGGATGGCGGCCGGGGGGATCGCCACGCTGTGGAGCGCCATCGCGGCGGACATGGGAGCCTCTCTGCTGGTCATCTTCAACGGGCTTCGCCTATTGAGCAGTGGGCCGGACCGTGTCGGTTGAGCCGACCACGCTTCGCTTTTCGTCAGGGGCAGCCCCTCGCGTCCCCCGTGGCCCCTGGAGCCATGAAAGAATACGCCCGCGCCTCGCAGTGGGTTTTTTTTCCCTTTCATGGACAGGCGGAAACGTACGATGATCATGCTGTTGATTCCCGCATTCAGAAAGGTTTGCCGATGAGTGAATCCCCAAAAGGAAGCGCCTGTGGAAGCCTGAGGCCGGCGGAGCTCCCGCGCGGGCTCAAGGGCATCATCCTGGCCGGCGGCTCGGGCACCCGGCTATACCCCATCACCCGGGTGGTGAGCAAGCAGCTGCTGCCGGTCTACGACAAGCCCATGATCTACTACCCGCTTTCGGTGCTCATGCTGGCTGGAATCCGGGATATCCTGATCATTTCCACGCCCACGGATCTCCCCCGATTTCAGGCCCTTCTGGATGACGGAAGCCAGTGGGGGCTGAGCTTCTCCTACGTCGAGCAGCCCCATCCGGGGGGACTGGCCCAGGCTTTCATCATCGGGGAGACCTTCATCGGCCGGGATCGCGTGTGCCTGATCCTCGGGGACAACATCTTCTACGGCCACGGTTTTCAGCAGACCCTCCGGCATGCGGCGTCCTTCGAAAGCGGGGCGGTCATTTTCGGCTACTGGGTGCGGGACCCCGAACGGTACGGCGTCGTCGAATTCGACAGCGAGTGTCGGGTCGTCAGCATCGAGGAGAAGCCCGCGCGGCCCAGGTCCCCTTATGCGGTCCCCGGGCTCTACTTTTACGACAACCGGGTCGTCGACATCGCCTCGAACCTGAAGCCTTCCGCCCGGGGCGAACTGGAGATCACCGACGTGAACCTCGAGTACCTGCGGCGGGGCGAGCTCCGGGTGGAGCTCCTGGGGAGGGGATTCGCCTGGCTCGACACGGGGACCCACGATTCCCTCATGGAGGCCGGGGCCTTCGTGGAAACCCTCGAGAAGCGGCAGGGGCTCAAGGTCTCCTGCGTGGAGGAGGTGGCCTACCGCATGGGCTACATCGATGCGGACCAGCTCACGAAGCTCGCCGAGCCCATGCTCAAGAACGGCTACGGCCAGTACCTCATGAATCTCCTGAGGGACGGGTGGTGAGCTCCCGCCTTGCAAGCCACGGCGATCATTCAGGCCAGTGAGAATCGTCCATGACCACTTCGAAAGTATACGGGCACCGGGAAGGGAAATCCTCCTCGGTCAGGCCGGTCTCCTTGGCCGCGAGAAGAATCGCGTCTTCGTAGGCCTCGGAAAACAGGGCGTCGATTTGACGCTTGAGGCTGGGACTGTCCTCGAGGATCTTGCCGACCTTTCTTCTCTGCTCCTTGATGGTGTACTTCCAGCTGTTGGATCTCAGGGCCGGCTGGTATTTCCACTTCAGCAGATGGGCAATCAGGACTGCCAGCCGCGCTACCAGGGCCCGCTTCTCGCTTCTTCCCATCGACTCGAGCTCCTCGGCAATATTGTCCACATCGGCCTCCGAAAGGCGACCGGCCCTCAAAAGCTCGGAGTTGCGTTTCGCCCAGGCATAGAAATCCTGCTCATACAATCCGGTACCCATGTGCAACCTCCAGCTGCGGCAGTTGGAATCCTGATTCAACACTCCTTGTTCCATTATATACTCCAGGCAGGCCATTGCACCCCGGTGCGGCGGCCTTTTATTCCCTGGGGCCGAAAAGCTCCAGGGGGCCGGCCGGGGGGGCGGGTTGTGGCGCCGGCCTTGGCCGGGCTTCCTTGCGGGGGGAAGGCTTGGGATTTCGCCTCGCCTGGGGAGGGGGTTTTCGGGGGAGCCGGCCGCTGTCCCTCTGGCTGTAAAAGTCCACGAAGGCCCGGGGCATGGGGGTCTCCGTCGTCAGCAGGGCCTTGGGGATGAGGATCACTTCGCTCGCCCGCACGGCGTCGGACCCGTCTCCGCCGTTGATGGCGGCCAGAATGGTCCAGTTTCTGGGATCCCCCGTGTACCAGGCGGCGATGAGCGAGAGGCTCTCCCCGGGCCACTGCACCGTGTGCAGGGTGACATCCTGGTCCACGTCCTGGTCCACGTCGTGGTCCTCGACCGCGTCCTCGCCCGCATCCTCAAACACGCTGACCTGTGCGTGCGCCGCGATCCCGGAAGGATCCAGGGGTGCGAGGAGGATCAGAGCGCCAAGGGCCGCCGCCGGGAGGCCGAGGGCTGGGAGCAGACGTCTCAAGCGACCGGGCCGGTTCTCCTCTTTCATGATCCCCTCGTGAACCGCTCCAGGTACTCCGTGGCGAGCTTGTTGAGCGGGTTGGCCGCCACGGCCTTCTCCAGGGACCGGATGCTCTCCCGGGTCTTGCCCAGCCGCTTCTGCACCATGGCCAGGTTGAACCAGGCCTCGTCCACGAACGGCGGGGCCAGCTCGACGGTGCGTCGGTACATCTCCTCGGCCCGGGCGAAGTCCGCCGTTCTCGCATACACATAGCCCAGGTTGAAGAAAGCCTTGGCTGAGTCCGCATCCAGCGCGATGGCTTTTCGGTAGTGGGCGACGGCCGAGGGATAGTCCTGCCGCCTGGTGTGGAGCTTCCCCAGCTCGAAGTGAGCCCGGGCATTGGAGGGATCAACCTCGATGCATTTCTCGACGAGCTGAATGCCCGCTTTCGGATGGGTGCGCCCCAGCCGCGCGCCTTCCTGCAGGAGGGCTTCGGCATACGGCGCGGCCACCTCTCCCAGGATGCCGGGCTCCCGGGCCAGGAGCCTTTCGAAAAGCAGCAGCGCCTTTCCGAAGGAACGGTCCTCCACCGCCTGCAGGGCGACTTCGATCTGGTCCCAGTGGGGCCGCCGGCTGGTGGGGCTGGGATGGAGCACGAAAAGAGCCGCTAGGGCCGAAGCCAGGAGCAAGGCGGCCGCGGGTCTGCGGAGCCTCCAGATTCGGAGCCCGGCTCCCGGCGGGACGTGCAGGCCCGCCCTGGAATCGGCCGACTGCAGTTTCCGCGTGCGGGTCCATCCCAGGCTACCCGGCTCCAGCCGGTTCAGGAAGCCGAAGAGAGTCTCCCTCCGTTTCTTCCCGGCCGGCTCGGCGGAGGCCGCATCGGAACGCATCAGCAGCCGGATGTGGCGGGCCAGCTTTTCGGCGCTCAGCCTCTCGAAACCGGACGTCATGCATTGGTCGAGCCGTGAGTACATCTCGGCACAGGTCTGGAAACGGGCGTCCGGTTCTCTCGCCATGGCCGTGTGCAGGATCCGGGCGACGGCTTCGGGCAGCTCCGGAAACAGAAGCTGCGGGGGCGGGTATTCGGCGCGGCGCACCCTCTGGAAGGCTTCCCGCACGTCCCCCTTGAAGGCCTGCTCCCCCGTCAGCATCTCGTAGAGCAGCACGCCGATGGAGAAGATGTCCGAACGCCGGTCCAGCGCGTGGCAGCAGGCCTGCTCGGGGGACATGTAGCGGATCTTTCCCTGGAGCGTCTCGCTCCCCTCGCCGTTCTCCCGTGCGCTGATCCTCGCGATGCCGAAGTCCAGGACCTTGACCTCCCCGAGGGTGGTGACCAGGATGTTCTGGGGGTTGATGTCGCAGTGGATGATTCCCAGCGGCGCACCGGAGATGTCCCTGAGGTTGTGGGCGTAGTCGAGGGCGGCGCAGATGCGGGAGGCGATGGTGAGGGCGCACTCGAGGGGCAGCCGCCTCCCCCCCGCGGCGGGACCGGCCCTCGCTCCGGCTTTCCGGAGGATGGTCCTCAGGTTGCTTCCTTGGAGGTATTCCATGCAGATGAAGTAGGTGCCGTCCACGTTCCCGAAGTCGAAGATCTGCACGATGTTCTGGTGGTTGAGCAGGGCGGCGAGCCGGGCCTCCTCCATGAACATGGAGAGGAAATCGGGATTGCGGCTCAGGTGGGGCAGGATGCGCTTGATGGCCACGAGCTTCTCGAAGCCGTGCTCCCCGGTCAGCTTCGCCTTGAAGACCTCCGCCATGCCGCCGGCCCCGATCTTCCGGAGCAGCTCGTATTTCCCGAACCGGCACGGCCGGCCATCGTGATCCGTGGATGTCCGTCGATTGAGTCCAGCCATTTTTCCGCACACTATCCCTGGGACGTTTTCCGCCGTTTCGATCATCCTTCAAAAGGTCAGCCGGCCAAACGTCATGTGTCGGAACGGCGCGAATTCCAAGTGTAGAGCGGGCAAGTGTAGAGCGGGCAGGGGTGCTTCCCCGCTCCACCATGGCCGCTGAGGCGACGCCCTTCCAACTCCTCGCATGCCGCGATTGTAATGGATTGGAATGCCGCTTGTCCATCAAAGTTGAGCATGGACTCCGGACCTGCATCAGGAACCGCCCGGAGTGAGGTTCTTGAGACCGCATGTATTGTGTGCTAGTTTTCCCTGGAATCCGTTAGGCACCACTTGAGCCGCTGCGGCTCACGTTGCCCCGAGGGTGCGTCGCACGCAAGGTGGCTGACGGAAGGAACCCGGGGCCGGAAGGTTGAAATGGCGGAGACTCCGGGAAGAATGGCGACATACGAGGACCTCCATGGGATTCCCGAGAACATGACGGGTGAAATCCTGGATGGCGAGCTTGTCGTTACCCCGAGACCATCGCCCGGGCATTCCAACGCAGCCTCATCGTTGGGAGGGGAACTGGTGCCGCCCTACCGATTCGGGCGCGGCGGGCCCGGGGGCTGGATCATCCTCATTGAGCCCGAGGTGAGATTCTCGGAAAGGAACCTCCTGGTGCCGGACCTGGCGGGATGGAGAAAGGAGCGCTTTCCGGGATGGCCCGCGGAGAACTGGTTTTCATCGGCACCGGACTGGGTCTGCGAGATTCTCTCGCCCGGCACGGCTTCCCGGGACAGAATCCACAAGATGCGAGTCTATGCGGATCATGGAGTCCAATGGCTCTGGCTCGTGGATCCGAAAGAACTGACCTTGGAGGTCTATGCGCTCGAATCCGGCCGGTGGGTGCGGCTCTCGGCCTTCGCCGAAGACGACCGGGTCCGCGCCGAGCCCTTCCAGGAGGTCGAAATCGAGCTTGCCAACCTATGGATCGAAACGGGGGCCCAGTCGAGCTCCCAATCGCTTACCGCAGAGGCGAGGAGTACGCAGAGAGACCCTTAGGACACGCCGAGACAGGCAACCTGACCAGCCTCCGCGGCGTCCCTGCCCTCCCGATGAAATCAAAAACTCCGAGGACCGAAACCGCATGGGCGGCTTCGGTCCTCGGATTCCGCAGTTCATTGAATCACAGGTTGAATCACTTGATGGCGACCACCGCCCGGTTGTTGGCTTCGTTCGTCTCCTGGATCACCCCGGTCGAATCGATCACGGCGATCATGAACTGACCGGAAAGCCCCCGGCTCCTGATGCTCAGAGAGAGGTCCTTGCTGCCGCCAGCCGACAGCCCGTAGACTGTCGTGGTCTTGAGCAGCTTGGTCAGCTCCATTCCGTTGCTCGACAGGTAGAAGGCCACCTTATAGGTTCCTGCGTTCAGGTTTCCGGCATTCATCACCCGCACGGTGCCGGCGAACTTCGAGCCGTCGTAGCTGGATTTGATCCAGCCTCCGGTGAGGTCCGCTCCTGACTTTTTGTGCACCGTGACCTGGCAGGTGTCCTCGGACTGGAGTGTCCCGGCATCGGTCACCGTGAGCGTGAAGGTCAGCGTTTCGCTGGCGGCCGAGATGCTGGGGGCGGTGAACTGGGTTGCCGGCCCGTTCGGGTTCGACAGGACGACCGGCGTCCCCAGGGTTTGCTTCCACTGGTAGGAGACGATGGTTTCGTCATCGGTGGAGGCCGATCCATCCAGCGTCACCGTGTCGGTCTCGTAAGCAGCCTGGTCCGGTCCCGCGTTGGCCCTGGGAGGCTTGTTGACCCAGGAGACGTTCACGATGCACGAATCGGTGGCCTTCAGGCCGTTGTAATCCGTCACCGTGAGCTCGAAGACCAGCGATGCTTCCTCCGAGGCCACGTCGGGAGCCACGAAGGTGATGGTCGGCTGGGTCCAGTCGAGGACTTGCACCACGGGGCCGCTCACCCGCTTCCACGAGTAGGAGGCGATACCGTCGTCCACATCGGTGGAGCCCGAGCCGTCCAGGGTGACGATGCTCCCCGTATCCACCGCCTGGTCCGGCCCCGCATAGGCCGTGGGCGGAATGTTGACCCAGGTCACGTTGACGATGCAGGTGTCGGACGACTGGGCCCCGAGGTCGTCGGTGACCGTCAGCCGGAAGGTCAGGGCCAGGCCCTCGGGTCCCACGTCGGGAGCCCTGAAGTTGGGTTCCGCCGCCGTTGTGCTCGAAAGCTGAACCGCCGGCCCGTCGATCTGCTCCCACAGATACGAGAGCGCACTGCCCTCGGGATCCCTGGAGTTGCTCCCGAGGAGCGTCACCAGGGCACCCTCGTCAACGGTCTGGTCGGGCCCCGCGTCGGCCACGGGTGGCTCATTGGATGCCTTGAAGCCCGCCGTGATGGTGTGTGGAGCGGTCACGTTGTTGAAGGCGTAGCTGGTGAGGGCCCCCTTGGAGACGCCGTCCACTACGACATCGGCCACATGATAGCCGGTTCCGGGTGTGATGCTGAAGGAGAGGCTCCCGCCGTGGCTCACGGTCTGGGCGCCCGAAGGCGAAATGGTCCCGCCCGGGCCGCTGACGCCCGCCGTGATGGTGTAGGTCACGGGAGGCGCCTGGGCCGTGAAGCTTGCCGAGATCGTGTGCGGCGCCGTCACATTCGAAAAGGTGTAGGACGCCAGCGCCCCCTGGGAGACTCCGTCCACCGCGAGATCGGCCACATTGTAGCCGTCGGCGGGAGAGGGGGTGAAGGTCTGGCTCTGACCCGCCGTGACGAACACCGTGCCTGTGGGCGAAATGGAGCCCCCCGACCCGCTGGACGCCGTGATGGTGTGGCAGACCAATTCAGCAGAGTAAGCACTTTCCACGTTGCTGGAATTGTAGGCCGTCACGGCGAAGTAGTACGTCCTCCCCTCGGCGAGGCCTGACCACGTGTACATCGTGACGTTCCCGACGTCCACACTGTTCTGATAGCTGCGGCTCGCATGGCCGTAATAGAGCCGATAGCCCGCCACGGGATCCGTGTTGGCGTCCCAGGCCAGCGTCACGTCCGCCGCGTGAGCAGCATGGCCGCCGACCAGGAGAAATGACAGAAAAGTGAGGAAGGCAAGAGTGGTTCTGAAGAGATGACTTCGGGGGGATCTTTGATAAATCGATTGGTTGGACATTCCGGAACCTCCATGGATGAAGCCGTGGATGATGCAGCTTCATGGTTCCGGAACGCACAGCGCGTTGAGGGAGTGCAGAGGCACCTCCCCAACGCGTATAGACTTTCCTGTCTACCCACTGCTGAATCAGCCCGGCAACCCTGCGACCGTATCCCGCCGAGGCGGAACTTAGGCCAGTGGCTTTGCGTCCTGCCCTTTCGGACAGTTTGCCCTTGTCAGACCGCAACTCTGTGAAACCGGATTTCAGTTCGACCGAAGTGGCCGGGTGCTTAAGGACTTTTTTCACCGCAAAGACGCAAAGAACGCAAAGGAACTTCATAAGGGTCCTCTTTGCGACCTTGGCGTCTTTGCGATGAAATGTTTTTGAAGCGCGGCCTCCGTGGTGCCCGCGTGCTCAGTCCAGCCAGAGGCCGGGCATCTTGCGGACCTTGAAAGGCTGCTTCACCACAGAGGCGCAAAGGACTCAGAGAAACTCCAGATCACCCGAAAGTTCCTTGGCGAAAGATTCATTGCACAATGGCCCTGTGAGTGTATGGAAAGCCATTCGCTTCTGAAAACAATACCTTCCATCGCACCCTGGATTCTATTCAACAACCTGTTGGCGGATCATCATCCAGCGGGTAATATGGAAAATTGGCAGAGCAAAAAGCACGTCCGATGATGGCTGGTGGAGACAAGGAGGAGCGACATGCCGCTTGCACAAGAAAAGGACCGGCGCTTCACCTATGCAGACTATGTGACCTGGCCGGAAGACGATCGTTGGGAGTTGATCGGCGGACACCCCCATGCCATGACGCCCGCCCCGAGCACCCGGCATCAGACGGCGGTGGGCAATTGCTTTCGCATTCTGAGCACTGCGTTGCGCGGGCACTCCTGCCGGTGCTTTGTCGCTCCAACGGATGTTGTCCTGAGCGAGGTCGATGTGGTGCAGCCGGATGTGCTGGTGGTCTGTGACAGGGCGAAGATCACCGAGGCGAATATCCAGGGCGCTCCGGACCTTGTGATTGAAGTTGCCTCCCCCGCAACCGGTCTCAAGGACAAGCGGGAGAAGAAGGATCTCTACGAGAAGTACGGAGTCCGTGAGTACATCCTTGTCGATCCCGGCCTCCGATGCGTTGAGCGCTTCTTCCCGGGCGCCGACGGTCTCTATGGCAAGGGAGAGGTTTTTGGCCCGGCGGAGCGCATGACCCTGCTCTCACTTCCAGACGTCGGCATGGACCTTTGCGAGGTTTTCGAAGAAGGTCCATAGGGGCTCTGCAAGGCAGCTCCGCCCGGTGAAGGTTTAGCTCTCTGCGTCGTCCTCAGCACCTCTGCGGTGAGAAATGCAACTTTTCAAGCTTATTCAGCGTAGATGCTTTCGGGCGGTTTTTTCTCGAAGACTTCCCAGAGGTTGATCGGCCTTTTGCCGCCACAGGCAAGTGCCAGGGTGTCCTCGGGCCCCAGGATCTCGCCCCTGCCGTACATGCCGTCCGGTTGAAGGGTGAAGCACTCGATGTACTCGCCCTCGGGATCTATGATGACATACTGCTGAACACCATGCCTTTCGTAGAGAATCTTCTTGTCGCGACGATCTTTCATGGCCGTTGACGGAGATGCGACCTCGACCACCAGGTCAGGAACACCCTGGATGTTGGTCCTGGTGATTTTCTTCTCGTCACAGATCACGAAGACGTCGGGCTGAACGACGTCATACTCGGAGAGCACGACATCCGTGGGGGCAATGAATGGGATGCAGGGTTCTCCTTCGAGGGCGAGCTCCAGGCGGCTGTAGAACAGAGCGGCCACTCGCTGGTGCCTGGGTGTCGGCGCCGCCGTCATATTGAAGGCCAGACCGTCAATCAGTTCCCACCGTTCGTCATCGGGCCAGGCCAGATAATCCGAGTAGCTGTACCGAATTCCCTTCCCTTGTGGCAATGACATGGAAACCTCGACGCTCATTTCAGTTTGGTCTACAAGCAACGAGCCCTGCCCATCGCGTGGACTGTGGCCAAGAGAAATGAGGGCCACTTTCCGCAGCAGATTCACATCGAGCTGATGAAAAAAGTGCTGCAACCTCAGGGGGGCGGCTCACGAAATGGAAAAAACCTACGCTAAGCTGATTTGACCTCCGATAGAAGGTCCGGGTGGCGATCAAGCAGCTTGAGGAGTTTCACCAGTGCCAGTGGCGGTTTGGTCTTGCCTTTCTCGTAGCGAGAGAAAGCATTGACGCCACCGCCGAAAATCTCCCCGGCTTCGCGCTGGTCAAGGGCAAGCTTTTTGCGCACTCGTGCAATGAATGCCGGGTCAACAATGGAAGCATTCACTTGCTTGTTGAACTCCAGCATCAGCGAACTGACACGCGCCGATTCCTTCCTCTCGAGTACGGCTTCGCCGCAAGCCGGGCAGAACTCACCCGAGACTCCGGGAATCGTTGTTGATTCGCCTTTGTACGTGTAGGTTATGTCACGAGTGTCAGGCACCAGTTCGGCCCCGCCACATACTGGGCATTTCATGCTTACAGCTCCTTGAAGGATACAACGAGCACTTCGTCGATGACGGTGAGTTTGAGATAGACTTCTCCCGTGGATGTGCTCGGACGGTAAACGTCTTGCCAGACCCGGTGGTCGGCGTGCGACGTCACACTTTTGTAAAAATCCTTTGTCGTTAGCTCCATGACTCCCCCGATGATGCCATCCGCATCGAACCCCAGGGCCGCTCCACCCGCAAGAGCTGAAAGAGTGATCCGCACCTTGCCGTCTTGGATCAGGGCCTTGACGAGCGGCAGTCTGAAGCGAGGCGTACGTTTTTCCATGCTTGGAAAAAGTACCCCAGGAGATAAAATTTGGCAAGTAGGTTAATTACCTCCATGAGCAGATGGATCGAAGGACCAACGCCATCCCACCGCAAAGGCGCAGAGGACGCCGAGGAAGTCCAAGAAAAACGAAACGCTGTTGACACCGAAGTTATTCTGGATGGGGATTGTATGGAATGAAGGAGTTTCCAGGAGAATCGAATGAAATGTGTCATCTGTAGAAATGGGGAGACTGCCGCCGGCTATATAAGTGCTTACAATTTTTAGGTTGTTTTCTCTGCGACCTCAGCGCCTCTGGTACGCCAGGCCAAGCCTGGTCGATCCATCTGACTGAAAGGAGTCAGACATGCCGATTGCTCGCTCGGCATGCAGCCGCGGTCTCTCGTGCGGGGTAATGCCCGTGGAGCCAAGGGGCCGCATTTCAGTCGTGCTTCGATCAAGGAAGGGAGATCCCGCCTGAGCGCCAAACGCTCCAATACGGACAGGCTGCCGGATGGGTTCACACCCGAGCCCGGTATGCCGGTGAAGGTTTCCCTTTTGCGATGGAAGCTGAGCTGCGAGGCTAAGCAAGAGCAAGGCGGAGCCACCCCTTTCGCCATGGCGGGAGCCTGTACGCCGGCCTGAAACGCCATGGACTGATCTACCTGTAG
>Ga0101944_10004867_pt1 | contig 16014 bp, 14 predicted proteins | sample DewCreD2012metaG_FD_75245 | JGI IMG/M metagenome (GOLD analysis project Ga0101944, IMG submission 75245) | Hot spring sediment bacterial and archeal communities from British Columbia, Canada, to study Microbial Dark Matter (Phase II) - Dewar... ...
CTTGCCCGCGAGCGCGAGAGCTATCAAAGCCTGATGGCCGGAGAACGGCTCTGATACGGGCTTTTCGGCCGGTTCAGGTTTTCGGATAGGAGGCCAAAAAAGGTATCGATACGATAATTTTTGTTCGGCTGCCACATTTTTCACCGCCAAACAATCGCAAAAGCTTGACAGTTTGTTGAACTGCCGAAAAAAGTATCTAGAATGAGCGTCACCAAGCGGAGCTTTGGTATCGCCCGTGCCACACGGGTTTTGGGGGTTTCGAAGTTTGAAACTTCTGGCAATTGATACCGGATGTGGATGCCNCGCTTTGGAAGTGCATTTACAAACCTCTGCACGCTTTATTCGTAGTAGTAGTGAATTTGTTCAACTTCTAAGGAGTGATGTATGGCAACTGCAAAAATACCCGCAGCCAAGAAACCGGCTGCCAAGAAGCCCGCAGCCAAAAAAGCAGCACAACAAAAACAATAAAAAATTTTTGGGGTTAACGGTTTTCTTCGTAACCCCTCAAAAATGCGTCAACATCTAACCCCAAGTTTTGTCCATTATAGCCGCCTTCCAGAACAAAGAAGGATGGCAACCCCAACTTGGCGATGCGTTTGCCGATCTCAAAAAAGTCTTCAGTAACCAACCCCAACGACGCCAAATCACAGCTATGCGTATCAAACCCAGCTGAAACAGCCAGCGCCTCGAACTTAGCGGGGTCAACACAACTCATCGCTTTGTCAAAAGTTTCAAAGTAGATTTTACTGCCAACGTTAGGTTGCAGGGCGAAGTTTATGCAGTTTGCTTCGCTAAAGCCGCCTGTTCCGGGAAAGTTTGGGGACTGATGAATCGAAAGGTAAGTGACGTTTGGGTCGCCGAGAAAGATTTCTTGAGTCCCATTACCATGGTGCCCATCAATGTCTAGAATCAGCGTTTTTTTACCTGACTCTTTAACTGCTATGGCGATGTTGTTTAAGTAACAGAAGCCACGGGTATAAACACCTAAAGCAGCACCATAACGACCAACATGGTGACCAGGCGGTCGCGTGATGGAGAAACCGTTGATTTTGCTGGCCGTTAACGCGGCGCCTGCGGATAAACATGCGTAATCAAAAATGTTGTCGTACGCTGGAGTATCCGAGTCTTCCACTAACCCTTTTTTGAGGTTCCAGATGTACTCCATGTCGTGGATCGAGGATACTTGATCTTCAGTGGCTGGCATCGGCGAAACAAATTCGTAACCTTTTGAAGCCAAGATTTCTGTAGCTACTTTTACTCGCTGTGGTCCTTCAACGTGCCATGTGCCATAGCCAAGACACTTCTCAGAATAGACGATCTTTGTTTTCATCCCAAACCTGCATCCATTAGACACATAAATGTGTCAAACGTATTTTAAAATATAACCCCCAACACACATTACTGAACAAAAAAGCAATGGAGCGCAGAATCTTGATTACACAGAACCCATATGAACTGTTCCGCCAAGAATGCCAAACAGCAATAGCTGGGGCGCTAAAGAAAACCCTTCCAGACATCGAGCAACCCGCCATAACATTGAAGAAAACCCCAAACATCGAATACGGACAGCTCGCGACTTCGCTGTGTTTTGAATTAGCCAAAAAACTCGGCCTCAAACCGCTCGCTTTGGCGCAGAACCTTGTGGCTAGCATTGACAAGTCAAGTTTTGACTTGATCGAAAAAGTTGAGCCCGCAGGGGCAGGATACATCAACTTCTATGTTGACTTCGCAAAATTCAGCGCTCTAACCTTAAAGTCCATTCGAAAACTGGACAAAGAGTACGGTTTTGTGAAAACCCAAGAACCCAAAAAAATAATCGTGGAACACACCAGCGTTAACCCCCTTCATCCCATTCACATTGGACAAGCCAGAAACCCCATGCTCGGCGACGCACTCGCGCGCATTCTGCAATGTAGAGGGCACAGTGTTTCTCGGCATTACTACATCGACGATGTGGGCCGCCAATCCAGCGTTGTGGCTTATGGATACGCTAAACTGGGAAAGCCTAAACCGACTGAGAAGTCAGATTTGTTTGTAGGCAAAATCTACACCGTAACATCATGCATCGTTGAAATCAACAGGTTAAAGAGGCTTCGCGAAAAAGCCTGCGCAGCGGAAAACGCTGACGACTTAATCAAAGTTAACAAGGAACTCGACGAATGGGTCGGCATCGCCGCTGAGCTGCGAAGCAAATTTCCTGTGCTGTTCGAAGCCTTAACCGCTAAAATCGGTGAAGATGAGAATCCAGAGGAAGAAATCAACCGCCTCAACCGCGCATACGAAGATGGCCAGCCAGCCGCAAAAGAGCTTATCCGCGAGGTCAGTGAACTCTGCCTTGACGGTTTTCGAGCTACCATGAAGCGGGTGGGTGTAACTTATGATTCGTGGGATTGGGAAAGCGACTTTGTCTGGACTCCGCAGGTTAACGAGGTTATGGCAAAGCTTCAGGCAACGCCGTTTATCTTTAACGAGAAAGGGGTGTTGCAGTTTGACGCCGACAAAGTCACCAAAACGTTGGATTTGAAGGGCAAACTGGGTTTGAGCGCCAACAACGAAGTGCCACCACTTACCCTTGTCCGGGCTGACGGCACCACACTCTACACCACACGTGACATCGCCTACACCATCTGGAAATTCAAGCACGCAGAAAAAGTCATCAACGTCATCGGCATGGAGCAATCGCTTGCGCAGTTACAGCTCAAATTGGCGCTTTATGCGATGGGTTACGGTGAAGACGCTGACAATTTGGTGCATTTTGCCTACAACCTTGTGACGTTGCCCGGTTACAAGATGAGCAGCAGACGTGGACACTACATAACTTTCGATGAGGTGCTTGACGAAGCAGTTAACCGCGCTTACCAAGAAGTCTCTAAACGTTCACCGACGCTGACTGAGGAAGAAAAACGCAACATCGCCAGTTTCGTCGGGTTGGGTGCAGTTCGGTATGCGTTGGTAGATGTGGATTCAGGTAAACCTGTCGTGTTCACTTGGGAACGCGTCTTAAACTTCGAAACCAACAGCGCGCCCTACGTGCAGTACACTCATGCACGCGCCTGTAGTATTCTGCGTAAAGCGGGAAAGGAAGCCGAAAACCCCAACTTCGCTTTGCTCTCTGAGCGGCTGGAAAAAGAGTTGATTCTTAACTTGGCTAGCTTTGCAGACATGTTCATTGAAGCCACAGAATACCTCAAACCCAACATGATAGCCGACTATGCCAACGCCTTAGCAGACAAATTTAACACCTTCTACAACGCGCACCCCGTTCTAAAAGCCGACTCACAAGGACTCATAGATGCAAGAATCGCCCTCACAAAAGCCATCCAAATCGTCATGCGCAATGCGCTAAACCTGATCGGAGTAACTGCGCCAGAAAAAATGTAACACTCCTGCGCATACGAATCCGTATCCGCAAATAGCTGGAACCACGCGACCTCTCACCGAGTACCTCCCCTCCCTTATATAAAGAATCAAAAATGTCTGTTTTGTTTGTTCTGTTTGGAGGAGTCTTCACTGATAGTCTACATTACGCACTATTTGTAGGTGGCAAAATGGGTGCTGGTTGGTGTTGAAATAAAAGAGGCCAAGCAACTTACAAAATTTTGATCTACTGTTATATTAAGGGGCAAAATTCAGTTTTGGTAGTTACTGATTGCGTTTTTAATTATGGATAGAAACACTCCATTTACATCCCTGATTGATGGTTGACAATACTTTTATTCGACTGTGAATTTTTACACTCGAATGAAGAAGAATTCACTGAGAGTGAGTCTTGACGGCAGAATTAACCAGTTTAGGCTTCAAAAAAAACTTATTCACAGAAGCAATAGTTGCCACCTACAACTTTGATGGCTCAGCAAACGCGGCGCCTATGGGTCTAAAATTACTCGACAACCAACACCTATCCATGAGTATATTTAATACTGCCTCAACCTGTCGAAATCTCAAAACAAAAAAAGCTGCCTCTGTGAACCTAACCCATGACATAGATGTTTTCTACAAAACTACTTTCAAAGAGGCTAACCCACACGGAACTGTTCCAACCGAGTGGTTTGAAAACTGCGAAACTGTTGAGGCCCCAAAACTGCGCAGTGCAGATGCAGTGGTTGAGGTCTCAGTTGTAGATGTAATATCAAATGCGGAAAAAACAGCGTTTTCATGTAAGATACAAAGACTTTTTGCCGAAAAAAAGCTTCCCCAAGTTTATTGCCGCGCTATGCCTTTGACTTTAGAAGCAATTACACATGCAACCCGTGTTAGGGCATTCGTTAACGAGCCTCAGAAACAAGAGGAATTAGCCAGATTGCTAAAAACAATAGAGGATTGTGTAGCGCTAGTTGACCGCATAGCCCCAAACAGCCAATATTCATCTATCTTAGCTGATTTACTTCGTAGAATTCGTTCTTGGGGGGTTAAGCTGTGAAGGTAACCGTGAAAACTCCAGCGCGCCTTCATTTAGGTTTAATTGACCTGAATGGGGATTTGGGGCGCATGTTTGGCGGTTTAGGTGTTGGTATTGACCACCCAAATGTCCTAATTGAAGCCCAAAATTCAAATGAGTATATTGTTACAGGTAGCGAAGTCGAGTTGACCAAAACATTAGTAAACAAATTCTGTTTGAACTATCATGTTCAACCCCGAATACACATCCATATTGCAGCAACCATCCCGTCTCATGTTGGGTTAGGATCAGGTACTCAGTTGGCTTTAGCAGTGGCAGTCGCTCTCTCAAAGTTGCTTGGGGTAAAAGCCTCTGTTCCAGATATGGCAGTTGCTATGGGTCGCACAAAACGAACCAGCATTGGCACAAACATCTTTATGCAGGGGGGATTCGTGGTCGACGGGGGCAAAAACCTGAAAACGAATGCTGTTCCACCTTTGATTTATCGTCAATCTTTTCCAAAAGACTGGCGTTTCGTTATTGCGATTCCGAATCAAACCAAGGGGTTATCGAGCGCCGAAGAGAACAAAGCATTTAGCAAACTATCCGCGATGCCAAGTTGTGATGTGGCAAAAATCTGTCGTTTTACTATGTTTAAGCTTCTTCCAGCCCTGGCGGAAAATGATATCCAAAGTTTTGGTGAAGCACTTACAGAGATTCAACTTCTGACAGGCAAGTACTTTGCTGAAGCACAAGGCGGCACCTATTCCAGCTTAGCCATTGCTGATTGCGTTGAATTTATGAAACAAACTGGCGCTTACGGTGTTGGTCAAAGCTCTTGGGGCCCGACAGTCTACGCTGTTGTAAAGAAAGAACAAGCTAAACAATTGCTTACAGATGTTAAAGCATACTTACGCAGGGAAGTGGGTGGACAAGCGTTCATTGCTAAGGCAAACAACACAGGCGCATTCATAAAAACCCTTGAGGTATAAACGATGAAGGTCCTTCTAGTTACTGGTCAACTTGCACAAGATATCGTAAGATGTTACGCTAAAGAAAGCAAGGTGGAAACTGAAGTGGTCGCGCTTAAAACTGCAGTAGCCGCCTTCTTAAATCCCAAATCAATAATCAGCGAGTTACAAAACAAAAATCTGTCTGGTTTTGATGCGATTTTGGTTCCAGGGCTGGTTCTTGGAGATGTAGCTGAAATTAAAAAAGCGACAGGAGTGCCTACATATAAAGGTCCAAGGTATGCTGCAGATTTACCGATCATACTCGATATGATAGGTGATGTTGAGCTTTCTACGACACTGCCCGCTTGTGAGTTGTTACGCGAAAAACTTGTGGAGAAAGCTCTGATGGAAATCCAAAAAACTGAGGAACAGAAAGCTGAACTGCTCAAAAAACCAGGCAACATGCTTGTGGGCGATGTTGCTATTGGTGTAGATTTTCCGATGCGGGTACTTGCGGAAATTGTTGATGCACCATGCATGGATAAAGAGACTATTCAGCAAACAGCTAAACGCTTTGTTAGTGTTGGAGCAAATATCATAGATGTAGGTATGGTTGCGGGTGAATCACAACCCGAAAAGGCACGGCAGATTGTACAGTGGGTAAAGCAGGCCGTGGATGTGCCTGTTAGCATTGACACATTGGATCCTGTAGAAATTAAGGCGGCTATATCTGCAGGAGCCGAACTTGTCCTTAGTGGTGATGCTGGAAACATTGAAGAAATTGCAGCTTACGCCAAGAATGTAGCCGTTGTTATCATTCCTACTAATCAGCGCCAAGGATTTTTCCCAAAAAAATCAGTTGACCGAGTAAAGTTACTCGAAGACATTATTACTAAAGCCCAAATGTTGGGGGTAACCCGCTGCATCGCAGACTTGATTGTGGAACCAACTGACATTTTAGAGTCATTTATAGCATTCAAAGAGTTTGCAGCCCGAAACCCTCAAGTGCCCCTGTTTGTGGGCATATCAAACGTGACAGAGCTTTTTGACGCAGACTCTATTGGTGTCAACGCTGTTCTTGCACGGCTTTCTTCAGAAGTCGGCGGCAGTATATTGTTGGCTACTGAGAAGAGTACAAAGGCAAAAGGCACTGTAGCAGAAGAAGTTGCCGCGGCAAAAATGATGTTTTTAGCCAAAAAGCGTGGTTCAGTTCCCAAAGACCTCGGCATAGACCTTCTTTTCTTAAAGGATAAGCGATTGCATGAGGAGCCTTACGATAGAAGCATTGAAGTTGACACTAACTTGGTGGTGGCTGATTCAGCAGCATCAGCGGCAACTTTGGATGAAAATGGTATGTTCAGGATAGCTATAGATCGCACAAGAGGAACCTTGGCTGCATTGCATTACCGCTCAACCGACCTGGCTAAACCTTTAAACATCATCAAAGGTAGAACCGCTGAGAGTGTGTACCGTAAAATCTTGGGGTTGGGTTTAGTTTCAAGGCTGGATCATGCTGCCTATTTGGGGGCAGAACTGGCAAAGGCTGAAATTGCGCTGAGGATCGGTAAAGAGTACCTTCAGGATGCTGAGTTGTTTAAGAAAAAAGAAAGTTAGATAGGTTGATTTGTTGTTGGCGTTTTTTCGTGTTTTGTTTTGTCTGTTGTGGGATCTTCGAAGGGTAATACAGATTGCTTTAGGATTTTTATTAATGGTACTCCAATTAGTGTAGTGATGATGATCATTAAGGTTCGTTCTATTGGGTAAGCGTAGAAAATCATGTTCCAGTAGCCAGCGAAGATTTCAGTTGTGTATCCACCGATCGGTTGGCCAAATACTAGCTGGAATAGCAGGTTGCCTGTGAGGTGTTGAAGCATTGTACCTATGAACGCTAAGACAGCTATGCTCAATGCTATGTAGGCTATGTTTGTTTTTCGTATGTTCGCGATGGCTTTGGAGCTTATGGGTGATAGTAGAACGATTAACGCCAATAGGTGCATCCACATGAAGGGAACAGGTATTGATCCTACCTGAACAAATAGTAAGGTGTATGGACTTAGCAGAAATATTGCTAGTACAGTTGCGTATAGCGAGACTACAGGTAGCCATTTTCGTCGTATGAGGAAGCCTACTGCGACAGCATTAACGAAGGCTGGCAGAAAATCTAAACCTAAGAAGACGGGGGCTTTGCCTAAAGCCATCGCTGAGAAGGTGCCTATGATTATAGTGAGCCCTCCTGAGAATGGACCTAAAATGATTCCAATGAGGGGTGCGAGAGCGTCGGATAGGGAAAACGAGGAGGATAAGCCGATCATTGGTCCGATGGGGATTATTCTGAAAACGGCGTAGAGTGCGGAGAAGACTGCGATTAGGGCTATTTGTTTTGAGGTTATTTTTGTTTTCATTCGTTTGCCTTCTGAACTTTTTTGCATGGCTGTGTAAATTTTTACATTGCTGTGCTATAAAAGAATTTCCACAAACACATCTCAACTCCTACAAAAAACCCCAACCAAAACACAAAATAGTATCATGAAAACAACTGGCGTTTACGCAAAAGAGTTTACCCTTTATGGTTTATATGTCATAAAGTATAAGAATAAGTGTGTTTCCTTATTGGGAAGCTGGTAGTGAAATACGTGAACGTTCCTAAAGAAATCAACACCTACTGTCCAAAATGTAAAAGTCACACAGTTCATACTGTAAGCCTCTACAAAGCCGGCAAACGCCGAGCACTCGCAGCGGGCGAACGAGCCCACGCACGAGAAAAAGAAGGCTACGGTGGCCAAAAATATGCCCTTCAACACACCTTCGCAAAGACCACCAAGAAGCAGACTTTGCGCCTGAAATGCAAAACCTGCAACTACATGTACCACAAAGACGGCATACGCCTAAGAAAATTGGCCATAGTTTAAAATTAACCTAAGGAGAAAAAAAGAAATGTCAGATTGGAACAAACTCATCCCCAAACCGCGCAGCGTCTTTTTGCGTGTCAAATGCCAAAAATGCGGCAACGAACAACTCCTCTTCAGCAACACAGTCAACAAGATCGCCTGCAACGTATGCGGAGAAACATTAGCTGAACCGACTGGTGGCAGAGCAAGAATCAACGGCGAAGTATTGACCGTCCTCGAGTAAGGAGGCCAAAAGTTGGCTGAGCGTAAGCCGCAGTGGCCCGAAACAGGCGACCTCGTTATCGCCACCATCGAGACCGTAACAGATTATGGCGCTTACGCGAAACTCGACGAATTCGACAAACGTGGCTTACTCCACGTCTCAGAAATTTCTTCTAGCTGGATTAGAAACATCCGAGATTTTGTGCGGGAAGGGCAAAAAGTTGTCCTAAAAGTTTTGCGCGTTGACCACGAGAAAGGCCACATTGACCTCTCCCTGCGTCGCGTCACCAAACGTGAACGTATCGAGAAAATCATGGTTTGGAAGAAAGAACGCAAAGCCGACGCCCTGCTCCGCGGAGTCGCAGAGAAAACTGGTTTACCTTTAGATGAAATTATCCAGAAGGTTGTTCCCGCGGTAGAGCAGAAGTATGACCTCTATGAAGCCTTTGAGAAAGCAGCCATAGAAGGCGCCGAAGTCTTAACCGATTTAGGCATCGCAGAGAACATAGCTGCTGCCTTCGCTGAAGTGGCACAGGAACGCATCCACGTAAAACTGGTAAAAGTCCGCGGTGTCCTCGAAGTTAAAGTGGCTAAACCCAACGGGGTCAAAGTCATCAAAGACGCTTTCCACAAAGCCAGAGGCGAACGCATCAAAGATGCAAAAATCACCTTCTACGTTATCGCTGCACCAAAATACGCCATCGAGGTGCAAGCAGAAAACTATAAGCGCGCCGAAGACGTTATGCAGAAAACAGCAGACAACGTCATAACCACCATTCATAAAGCTGGCGGAGAAGGCGTTTTTAGAAGGGAGAAATAGTGGTTTGGCAACTGCGCAAATGCGTAAAATGCAGTGCGTACACGCTTAACAAAGACATCTGCCCCGTTTGCGGCGGCGCAGTCAAGGTTCCGCATCCAGCCAAGTTTTCCCCCGACGACAAATACCTCAAATACCGTATGGCGGCAAAAAGGAGCCAAGAGCAATGAAGGAAACCTACATCAAAGAATTCAGCCCAGTTCAACTCAACAACCCAGTCCTCATCGAAGGCTTACCTGGCCTCGGTTTAGTCGGCAAAATCGCTTTACGTTACCTCATTAAACAGTTGAAAGCTAAAAAATTCGCCTACCTCTACAGCCCACACTTCCCCTACTTCGTTTTGGTTAATAAGAAGGGTGATGTGCGGTTGCTACGCGGGGCCTTTTACTATTACAAGAACCCAAAAGGACAAGACCTCATCCTCTTCACAGGCGACAGCCAATCACAAACTATCGAAGGTCAATACGAAATCGCTGACCGCATGCTAGACTTCTCCGAGAAACATGGCGTGAAAACCATAGCAACCATCGGCGGCTACCGCATGGAACCCCAAAAGAAACCCCGCGTCTTCATCGCTGCAACCAACCAAGACCTCCTCCACAAAGCCCTTGAGGGCGGCGCAACCCTGAGCACCGCAGGCAGCCCCATCGTCGGCACGGCAGGACTCATCTTGGGGCTCTCGAAATTCAAAAAAATCGAGGCACTCTGTCTACTAGGCGAAACTCGCGGTTACCTTCCCGACCCGCAAGCAGCTAAAAGCGTGCTGGAAGTCCTCAAAGCCACCTTCAACTTCGATTTGGACCTCAAAGGATTAGACGACGAAATCGCCAAAGCCGAAACTATGGTAACCAAGCTACAGCAAATCGAAGCTAAACGCGCCTTGGAAGCTGAGGAAACCCGCAAACAAGAAGATAAGAAAACAACCTACATTTCCTAAGAGAAATTTTCTTTTATTATTTCAACTGTTTTCTGTGCTGCCGTTCCGTCTCCGAAAGGCGACGTAGAAGGCAATGCTTCCTTTCGTGAGAGCGCATGATTCATTGCATTTAAAATCTGGTTTTGGTCTGTCCCCACCACTGTAGCAAACCCTGCTTCGACCGCTTCCTGCCGCTCTGTGGAGAGGCGCATGACATGGACGGGTTTTCGGATTTGGGGTGCAGTTGCTTCTTCTTGGATGCCGCCTGAATCAGTGATTATCAACTTGCAGTTCTTCATCAACATGAGGAAGTCGAGGTAGCCTGTCGGCGGCAAAACCAGCACGTTAGACATCTCCTCGATTTTGCTGAGTAGGTGATTTTCTTGGAGCCGCTTTCGGGTGCGGGGATGCATCGGGTACACAATGGGCAAAGGCGACCGCTCAAAAACCGCCATAAACGACTCCAACACGGCGGGGTCATCCACGTTCTCGGCGCGATGTGCAGTAGCCAACGCATAGGTCTCGAAGGGAATTTGCTGCATAATCTTCGACGTTTTCTCAGCGATGGGCAGATGCTCTTTGACGGCGTCTATGGCTGTGTTGCCTGTTAGGTAGATTTTTCCCCAAACCATCTCTTTCTGCAGGTTAGCCTTAGCGTGTTCGGTGGGCGCGAAAAGATACTGGGAGATGTGGTCGGTTAAGCGGCGGTTGTGTTCCTCTGGCATACGTAGATCGTAGCTGCGCAAACCCGCCTCCACGTGTCCGATGGGGATTTCGCGTTTGTTTGCCGCCAAAGCCGCAGCCAAAACTGTGTTAGTATCGCCTTCTACGAGCACCACTGACGGCTCTATTTTGCCCAGCAACTCATCCATCTTCATCAAAATCTCAGCCGTCTGTCCGCCGGGGGAAGTTGACTCGATTTTGAGCCAGTGGTCAGGCGAGGCGAGTTCAAGGTTTTCGATGAACTGCTGCGCCATGTTGTAGTCGTAGTGCTGTCCGCAGTGCACAAACAGGTGGGGCAGTTGGGTTTTTTTGAGGGCGCGGATGATGGGCGCCATTTTGATGATTTCAGGCCGTGTTCCCGTGACGACAAGAACAGGTTTCATTCAATGTGCTCCACTATGTTTTCTTCAGAGAGCCTTCGCGTGGCTCATAGATGGTGCCTTCGCGGAGTAGTTGGCTGATCATTCGTTCGATTTCGCCTTTGGGAATCTTGTGCTTGGTTTCTAATTCGTTGACTAATGCGTCGCGTTCGACTATGCCTGTAACTTTCTCCATTTCTATTATGGTGGAAATCACAATGCCTAAGCGGTCGCGGATACTCTTGGGGCGACCAGTCATGATTAAGTCGATGTCGACTTTGTAGTTGGATACGTCGATGCCTACTTCCTCCAGTGAGCGCTTCATAATCGCAATAGCGGCTTCCGCGTCTTCGGCGGTTACGGTGGGGCGGAGGGCAACACGGGCTCGAGCTTCTGCAATCCGCACCAGCGATTCAAGTTGGCGGGCGGTGATGGCGACGGGTGAACCTTCGGATTCGCTGGCGGAACGCATCGCCAAGTAGAAGTCGCTTAGGCGTTTTAGGGCTTCTTCGCTGAGTTCAGGTTTTACGCTTTTTGCGTAGCTTATGTATTTGCGTAGTAATTCAACGTCCACTTGGGCTTCAACAGGACTTAGGCCTCGTCGGTGCATCTCTAAGATGTGGCGAGACATTTTGCCGTCAGCGTCCTTGTTTGGGATGTCGCGGAGCACGAATATGAGGTCAAAACGGGAGAGGATAGTGACGGGGAGCGAGATGTTTTCGGCTACGGTGCGGTTTGGTTCATACCTGCCAAGCGATGGGTTAGCGGCTGCCAAAACAGCGGTGCGGGCGTTTAGGGTTGCGACGATGCCGCCTTTCGCAACGGAGACAGTGTGCTGTTCCATGGCTTCGTGGATAGCGACTCGGTCTTCGGGACGCATTTTGTCCATTTCGTCGATACAGGCAATTCCTTTGTCAGCTAAAACGAGTGCTCCTGCTTCGAGGCTCATGCTTCCGCCTTTTTCTCGGACTACTGCTGCGGTTAAACCTGCGGCAGTGGTACCTCTGCCTGAAGTGTAGAGCCCTCTTGGCGCAATACGCGACACATACTGAAGCATCTGGCTTTTAGCGGTACCGGGGTCACCGATGATAAGTGCGTTCATCTCGCCTCTAATGTTTACATCAGGGAGACTTCTAGATACTCCACCGAAGAGCAGGTACATGACGGCTTCTTTTAGATGCTCATTGCCAAAGATGGATGGCGCAATTGAACTCATGATTTTTCTATGCACCAAGGGGTCGCGGGAGAGTTCAAGGATTTTTGCTTCTTCCTCAGGCGTCGGCGGAGAGGTTTCAGGTTCTTTGCCCAAGACCTCTATGGAGTTGGCGTCTAATTGGAGGATGAAAGTGCGGAGTTTTCCCATACCCTGCAGTGAAGGCGCAAAAGCACGGACAATGCCCACGATTGACACGTGGTCTCCTGGACGTGCTACGTCAACGATTTCGTCACCGATTAACTTTACCGCCAAAACACGCGGCAACTGCCCCGGTGGGAGGTCTTCGGGTTTCTCTTGCAAACGTAGGTCCTGTGAGTCGATGAAGGTGGATTCTTCTTGGCTAAACTCGAAGGGGCCGTCTCTGCCGCAGTCGGGTGCCATACAAACTGAGGGTGCTTTTAGGAATTGTCCTGTCTGCTCAACTTGGTTGACTGTGCCGCATCGTTTGCATTTAAAAGCAGCAATCTGGACCATGGGGCGGACGGGTGTGGCTCTTACGACTATGCCTTCCACCATGACTAGTTTACTCATGTTCCTTGAACCCAATCGGCGCAGTTGCTCTTTGCCCAGCAACTTGACAACACGGACGATGAGTTTCTCGATTTTCTCTGCGTACTCAGCGTCTTCAATACGTAGCTGTTCATAGGCGCCTTTGCCCGCGTGCTGCAGGTACTCTTCAGGTTTAGCTAAAAGCAACTCCGCTAAAGCCTGATCAAAACCGTAGAGTTCCTCAAAATCTATGGTCAACGAATTTTTACCAGTGATGGCTAACTGGGCGATTCTTTGGCGGTACTTTTCTTTTTTAAAGAACTCTTGAAACCGCTTGGTGGGCTCAACGGTTTCCAGCGTCATGGCTTGTCCGCTCCGTTCTGCAGAATTTTGGCTTTCCATTCAGAAATTATCTTGACAAGCTGCTCATAGACGAGTTTTTCTTCTTTGGTCAACTTATTTAAAACTTGATCACTTTGTCCCGGTGCAGCAGCGAGGGCGACGATTTTTTTCAGCCGAGAGTTCACGATGTCGCGGGCCAAATGTTTTGCGCGGTCGGATTCGTGGTATTTCTCGGAGTCCTGAGAGCGGGTGGCTTGTTGATGTAATTCGAAGAGGAACCTGCGCAGTTTCGGGTAAAAGTCTGGTGGTAACTCGCTGATTTGGCCAGGAACCTGCACGCCCTCTTTCCACTGCGCTTTATAGAGTTTGGTAGAGTCCAAGATGTCGTCTTCGCGGAAATGAACCAAACCAGCGGCGGCAAGTTCTTTGGCTACCCAAAAATAAACCTCGTACTCGTTGCCTTCGTCAAAGGGACCAACAGTTAAGCCTGCAAGCTTTATTTCAGGGCAGTTGCGGTTTGCTACGATTTTAACCATAGAGTTCTCGTAGCAGAAGTCTAATGTGCAGATTTTGTTTGCCGCCAAGCTTGTCCCCCTCTTACTTGCCCTTTTTCAGGGTTCAAAGGATATAACGATTGCAGTTTTAAGGGTTTGCACTAGAACCGATGAGGCTACTGTATCATCTAGAACTTATATTTTTGGTGCTTTTTGCGTTTTTTTAGTGTGTTCATGGGTTGGCTTTTCTTTTAGATGCAAGATTTTGCTGCCTCAAAAAACCTGCCGCCCCTCATTTTGGAGCTGCAAAATCGGTTTGGCAACTATGTATATCTTTGCTTGTTTAATTGAATAACAAATTTCAAATACCTGCCCATAAACATACAACGGCAGGTGCACATTAACAATGGGAAAGGACTCATACTTCCAAAAGAAACTTGAACCAATCAAGGTAACTAAGCAGAAACCGATTTCTCAACTTCTAAAAGAAATGGGCAAAACCGCTTATCAAGGCCGCAAACTAGGCGAAGCCGTTGACGTATGGGAAAACATGATTAAAGAAAAAGACACCGTCATCGCTATGGGTTTCGCTGGTTCGATGTCGACTGCGGGTCAGTGGACAATCATCAACTGGCTTATAGAGAATCGTTTCATAGACGTACTCGTCTCGACGGGCGCTAACGTGAGCGAAGACATAGTTGACGCCATGGGGTTAGGTTACTGGCAAGGCAGCCACATGGTCAACGACGAAGAACTCCTGCATGCAGACATAAACCGCTACTACGACGTCTTCGGCAAAGAAACCGACTACCGCAAGATGGAAGACCTCGTTACCGACTACGTTATGACCTGCAAAGAAGACTACTACTACACATCAGCCGAATTCCTCTACGGCTTAGGCAAATTCCTCGGCAAGAAAAACATCCCCGCCATCACCGCAGTTGCCGCAGCCAACGGCGTCCCCATCTTCAGCCCAGCCATGGTGGACAGCGCATACGGCGAAACCTTCCTACTCGCCAAAAACAAAGGCCACAACGTCCACATCGACAGCGTTAAAGAATTCGACCAATTCGTCCAAATCGGCACAAAAACCAAAGAAGTCGGCGTCGTCTACATCGGTGGAGGCGTCCCCAAAGACCTCACCCAACTCATCGCCATATCCGTCTCGCCCATGACTGAAGACAAAGGCGTCAAAGGCAGAAAAGGCGGACTCCGCAAATCACTGCAGGAATACTACTACCCCCACAAGTACGCCATCCAAATCACCACCGACTCGCCACAATGGGGTGGACTCAGCGGCTGCACTTTGGAAGAGGCGATTAGCTGGGGTAAAATCAACAGCCAAACAGGAACCCGCGCCGTTTGCTACTGCGACGCAACTATCGCCCTGCCGCTCATATGTCACGCACTCGCGGAGCGCGTAACAGAGAAGCGGAAAGGTCCAGACATGAGCTGGATCTTCAAAGATATGCCAAAAGCATAACCAACTATTCTTTTATTTTTTTATTTTACTTTAACGTTCGATCAGCGCGCGCATGGCGTTATTGTCAATGGGAAAAAGCAAAACTTATTTGCAAGTATGAAAATTATACTGATGATGAAAATGGGGCAAATTGAAACTGAACCTGAAATTGCAATCGTAGGAACAAAAGGCCAAATAGTCATTCCGCAGCGGTTCAGAAACGAATTACAAATATCCTCAAAAACAAAACTCATAGTTTACAAGCAAGGCGACAACATAGTGGTAACAAAACTCAAAGTTCCACCTTTGAAGGCAGAGCTGAAAGATCTTTTCAGTGACGTAGACAAACAAACATGCGGTAAAAAAGTTTCAGAAAAAGTCATTTTAAAAGAGATTCAGGCTTATCGGCTTGAAAAGCGAGCCAAAAAAGGAGCATAAAATGGTTCGGGTAGTGCTTGACACTAATGTTTTGGTGTCTGCATTTCTTAACAAGGGAAAATCAAGGAACCTCGTTCTAAAGCTGCTTGAAACGCATGAACTAATTTTATCACGCCAGATGCTAGCAGAGTTAGCTGATGTTCTTTCAAGAGAAAAATTTAATGTTACAAACGCTCAAATCGACAGATTCATTTCCATCATGGTTCGTCAAGCAACTTTGGTGCCTGTGCAATCAAACTCCAAAATAATCATAGACGACCCTGACGATGATGTGATTATAAACACTGCACTTAGCGGTAAGGCAGAGTATATTGTTA
>Ga0101944_10004868_pt1 | contig 16014 bp, 15 predicted proteins | sample DewCreD2012metaG_FD_75245 | JGI IMG/M metagenome (GOLD analysis project Ga0101944, IMG submission 75245) | Hot spring sediment bacterial and archeal communities from British Columbia, Canada, to study Microbial Dark Matter (Phase II) - Dewar... ...
CACGCCGATAAGGCCCGCTCCAGCCAGGTAGGGAATATCTTCTTTTACCAGATGTTCATCCGGTGCAAGCCGGCCCTTGATAAAATAAAGGATAATGGTGCCCAGAAAAAAACGAAAAGCCCCCAAGGTCATGGGCGGCAGAACTGCCACAGCGATTTTAATGGAAATAAAAGAAAGACCCCAAAAAAGTACAGCGCCGATAATGGCAAGCAAAGCTAAGGTTCGTGTCTGCATGGTATACCTTGCTAAGAAATTAAGTTATGTATACTGTACTTGTACCATAAGCATCATGTGAAGGTCTATGAGGAGGAATATGTATGAAAGCCTGTCCCTGCGGTTCAGGAAAATCCTATAGCGATTGTTGTGAAGTCTATATTTCCGGAAAAAAATCCGCCCCGACCGCGGAAGCCCTGATGAGAAGCCGCTACACCGCCTATGTGGAACATGCCATCAATTATATTGTGGATACCTGTGTTCCCGAAGGCCGGGATGATATTGATATGGAGCAAACCCGCAGTTGGAGCGAAAAATCCCAATGGCTCGGCTTAAAGATTGTTTCCACCGAAAAGGGAGGCCCGGCCGACACCGAAGGGGTGGTTGAGTTCGAGGCGGCCTATGCCCTGGATGGGCTCAAGGATGTACACCACGAGCGGGCCTACTTTAAAAAAATTGATGGAACCTGGCTCTACGACAAGGGGGAGATTGTCCCTACCACCATCGTTCGAGCCGGTCCCAAGGTTGGCAGGAATGACCCCTGTCCCTGCGGCAGTGGTAAAAAATACAAACACTGCTGCGGCCGAAGCGCCTGAAAAGGGGGTTAGACCACCCCTACCGGTGCAGTAGGTGCAGGGGTGCTGGCCAGCGTGGCGGAAGCGGCAGGCGCTTCCAGCGTCGCTCCACATGCAGCGCAGAATCGGCTGCCCGCCGGAATCTGACTGCCGCAATTACCACAAAACATGGATTCGCTCCTTTACTTACAAGTCGGTCCGACAGGCGGACCTTCACCTGTCTGATCGTCGTATTCTATCAGCCTCTGTAGGTGATTTTCCTGCGGCAGCTCAGAAAAACTTAGGAGGCCGCCCGGCCAACGGGCTGGTGTCAGGCGGCGGTAAGTTTCACCGGATCCCAGGCGCAAATGCGGCGCTCATACATGCTCGTGTTGCACAGCAGCGCCGGTCCGCCGGTGCGGAATCCGAAGACCGCGTCCTCGAAAAACGGTTTCCGCGAGCGCACGGCGGCGTAGAAATTCTGGTGATGCTCGAAGTGCGCGGAATGGTTCCGAGGCGCCAAAAAAACCTCCTGTTGTTGCGGCCGGAGGGTGGCTACGGTAGGGCGCGTCTCGGGGTACTTCTTGCGGTACTCCTTGAGGAACGCTTCTTGTGTCGCCCGGGCGAAGGTTCCGATGGTGTATCCGGGCTCGGTCTCACGCGGCGCCTTCGATAGCGTCAACTGGTTCATCGTCACCTGCATGGTGCCTTCGCTGCCCACGAAACGCAGTCCGAATTGCTCCTCGCTTCCACCGGAGGCGAAGTTTACTCTGAGAGCGAAGGTGAACTCCGGGTGCCGGTCCGTCTTCGGGTAGTCGAGGAGCGCCAGCATGACGTCGGGAGCATCGCGCCCATCCTTCCAGAACCGCAGCCCGCCGGTGCCAAAAACGCGGGTGGGACCGAGCGAGTTCGTGACCAAGTGCAAGCCGGTCAGCAGATGGACGTACAGGTCGCCCGCCAAGCCTGTCCCGTAGTCGTTGTAATTCCGCCACCGGAAGAGGCGGATCGGCTCGAATGGGCGTTTGGGCGCCTTGCCGAGGAAGCGGTCCCAATCGATGTTCTGCGGGGAGGCGTCGGGAGGAATGGAGTACTGCCACGCCCCAATGGCGGAGTTCCGGTCAAGCCACGCTTCCACCATGTTCAGTTCGCCGATCGCCCCCTGCGCCATGAGTTCCCTGGCTTTGTGGAATACCAACGAACTGGCGTACTGGCTGCCCACCTGAAAAATGCGCCCCGTACGGTTCGCCGCCTCCACCACCCGCGGCGCCTCGTCCATGGTGTGCACCATAGGCTTTTCGCAGTACACGTCCTTGCCCGCCTGCATGGCGTCGATGGAGATTTGGGCGTGCCAGTGGTCCGGAGTAGCGATGATGACGGCGTCGATGTCTTTGCGACTGAGAACTTCGCGGTAGTCGCGCGTCGTGAAAAGGTCGCGCCCCCAAATCTCCTTGGCGCGCTGCAACCGCCCGTCGTACACATCACAGGCGGCGACAATTTTGACGCCCGGCACGCGTAAAGCGTAGTTGGCGTCGCCTTGGCCCATGCCTCCGGCCCCGATGAGGGCGATTTGGATGCGCTCATTCGCGGCGGCGGCCGCACCCGCCCCCGCGGCGGCAGGGGGCGTCATGAGGAAATGCCTTCTGGTCATGCCTGAACCTCTCTCGAATATCTTGCACCCGGCGAGACGGCTAGTCCACCGTCTTCGGCTCCATCAACTCCGTGCGGCTGCCGTCGGGGTCGAAAAGGTTGAGCAGCCACTTCCGGTTGCGCCCAATCCTCGGCTTGTAGCGTTCTTCGGACGGCACGCCGCGAGTCAGCAAGGTCTGATATGGAGCTTGAATCTCGGGCACTTCCAGGCACAGGTGATGCATCGACCCAAGCTGGGAGCGGGTGGGAGGTTTGTCGTGGAGCATGAACTCAATGTAGTCTCCGCGCTCCCCCGGCATACGCATGTTCACCCATCGCAACTCGTTGTCTGTCGGACCGCCGCGCCAGGTTTCGACAAATCCGAGTTTATCGCGGTAAAACGCCATGGCGGCATCGAGATTCTTGATGCTGATGCCGATGTGGCGCAGTTCCGTGGAGATGCGCCGCGAGTCCATGAACTTACCCCGAGCATTGGTGTGCCACGAGCCGGGCATGTACTGGACAAACTCCAACCGGTGCCCGTCCGGATCCCGGACGGAAAAATTCCGGTTGCCGTCGCGCCCTTTTTGAATGGCTCCCGGGTTCAAGCCGAGAGCGGACACCATGTGGTGGAGCTTCTCAATGTCAGATGTGAACAGCGCCAGGTGGGTCATCCGGTCGTCTTCATCCGGTTTCAGCCCAGGCGAAATCTCGATGTACTGGTCGTCGTTGATTTTGAAAAAGGCCATCGAGACAGCGCCGGCGCTGTCCTTAATGGAAAAGGCCTCCTGAAATCCCAGCACGCCCGTATAGAATGAGCGGGCTTTGTTCAAGTCGCTGACTTTGAATGCGCCGTGAGCGATTCCCAAAATGGGCAATGGCTCGGCTGCGTGCATCGTGGCGGCGAGGAGCGGCAAAAACAGCAGTCTCATAATCCGGTAACTGACGATTGTAACGCGCCGCACCCCAGGAGGACGCTACTTTTTGTCGGAAGCAGACTTGGAAGCCGCCTCGGTAGCGTCTTTTTTCGCCTCCGATGACGATGACGCCTTGGAGTGGCCGTTGCCGCCGCTATTACCCCGGGCGTAATCCGTCACGTACCAGCCGGTGCCCTTGAATTGCAACGCCGGCGCTGCTAACAGCCTCTCCACCGGCCCACCGCACGAACCGTCGTGAAGTGTCAGCGGCTCGTCGGAGAACTTTTGCAGCACCTCAAAAACTTCACCGCATGTCTTGCACTTGTATTCGTATAGTGGCATATGCTTCTCAAGGTCTGGGCCGCGGAGCGTTCGGCGACCCCGTGGAGAGGTCTTCCCCGCCCGCCGGATTGGAGGCGGATGCGGGGCTTACGGCCGAAGCCACCGCGCCCTTGGTCAAAACTTCAATGGCCCGTTTGAGGATTAAATCCTCGCCCGGCTTCTTGGGTTGCTCCGGGGCGTCGGGCTCAATCTCTTCATCCTCGGAGGCCGCTCCGGTGTCAGTGACCGGAACGGATGGCGTGACCCCGTTGTCTTGCAGCGCCTTTGCAGATAATGGCGAATAATACTTGGCGATAGATAGGATCACCGCGCTGCCATCTTCCATAGTGATCGCGCGCCGCTGCGCCGCATCGCCGTAGCTGCGCTCGCCGACGACTTCGGCGCGCTTGTGGTCCAGCAATGCCGCGGCGGCGACTTCCGCGCCGCTGGCGGTGCCACGGTTGGTCAAAACCACGAGCGGACCCCGATAGACGGTCTTCGCGGGGTCGGCTTCAAAACTCTGCTTCGCCACCCTCTGGCCCTGCAAGAAGGTGATCGCGCCCTTCTCTAAAAACAGATTCGCCAACGCAATGCCTTCTTCCGGCGTTCCATAAGCGGCGTTGCGCAAATCCAACACGATACTCTTTGCGCCCTGAGCCAACAAACCGCTCAGAGCCGACGCCGCCTCACGGGCTTTGCCTGCCTCGGTGCTTGGAACTGCAAGGTACCCCACTTGATCCGGCAGCATCTTGGCTGAGACTCTTGGAGTCCTGAGGACCGTCCGCTCCAGCGTGATCTTCTGAGGCTCAGACCGGCGGACCCGCATCACGGAAAGTTCCACCGTCGTTCCGGGGTCGCCCCGCAACAACACCTCGGCGTACGCCAAGGGCATGTCCCGGGTCGATATTCCATTGATCGTCTCAACGAAATCCCCGGTATTCAGCCCGGCTTTCGCCGCTGAGGATTCCGGCCAAGTGTCCACCACGCCCAGGTAGCCGAATTTCTTGGAAAGGATCAAGCCTACGTCGGCTTTCTTCTCTTCCCTGCTCTTCTGCCACTGTTTGTATTGCTCGGCGTTCAGATAACTGGCGAAGGGATCGAGGGACTCCAGCAAGCCGTTGACCGCGCCCAGAGTGACATTCTTCATGTCAGGCTCTTCCACATAGTCGCTCTTGATCTTGGCAAGAACTTCGGTGTAGACGGCCAAGTGGCGGTAAGTTTCGTCCGGAGAGGCGCCGCGGCCGGCCACCGCGCCCCAAACAAGCATGCCTACAAGGCACGCGGAAACGGTCAAGAACAGATATCTGAGCCTGCTGGTCATGTGGATTTCCGAGGCGCGCAAACGGCTAACCCGTTCTAGCTACAGTATATCAGAGTCCGCCCAAGACCCGGCGGTTTCAGCTATTGCGCGCCGTTTGGCGGTTTGGTGATCAAACCTTCCAGCAACGCGCTGGCGCGCCGCGAGGCGCCGCGCCCGGCGGGCAAAGCCTGCATGCGTTGCGTCAACCGAAGCAAACTGAGTTGGAATGCAATGGAGTCTTCCGGCTCGGACCGCAGTTCAGCCATGATCTCTCCTAATCGGCCGAATGGGGAACAAACCTTAGCCCTGCGAAGAGTTATACTTAGGCCCGGCGGCCGGGTTGGCAAGAGTTCAGGGGGGAGAGACGCCGGGAGAGAGTCCAAAGGGAAACTACTTTTGTGGGGTTCGTTGGGGAGAACCCGTGTCCGCCGAGCCTGTCGCCGTCTCTTCACGCTCTACAGGTATGCAAGCGGCGTGCCAGTCGTAAGTTGTTGATTTTTAGCAAGAAGGATCGTTTCGGAACCGCCACCTGTGCCAAAATGGCGTGCCGGTCCCGAAACGAAACGCCTAGGGGCGGGTGCTGACCGTGCCGGCGAGCGCCTCGTCGAGCACCACCCGGTTCGCTTCGAGCGTGGATCCGGTAGCCCGGTCCAACTCGTTCTTCGCCCGCGCGTAAACTCCCTGCGCAACGACTTCCGAGTACTGCGCCTGCGCCAGGTCGCGCTGCGCCTGGATCACCATGAATATGGTCGAAGCGCCGAGGGCGTATTTTTTCTGCTCCGCGTCCAAAGTCTGCTCCGCCAGAATGCGGGCCTTGGTCGCCGCTTGATACCGGGCGCGCGCCTGCTGCAACGCGATCAACGCGTTCTGCACTTCCACGCGGACGGCGTTAATCTGTTGCTGCTGCCGCAGCTCGCTTTGCCGCAACTGCAATTGCGCGCTGACCACTTCGGCCTGAGCCGAGCGGTTCCGTATGGGTATGTTGAGCTGCGCACCAACCTGATAATCCGGGAAATTGCGGCGGAAAACTTGCCCGGTGGCGGTCCCCCATCCCCCGGTAATAAAAGGATCCACGACGCGAACCCCACCGATGCCGCCCACCGGAGGCAGCGTGTTAATGTCTCCCGCCAAGCCGTTGTTGCGGAAGTACGCCACGGCGTCGAGCGACGGCAGGAGCCCGTTCTTGGCGCCCTTCAGCGAAATCTGCGCGTTGTCGAGCTGGACTTTGGTCAACTCCAGTTCCGGGCGGGCGGCAATCGCCTTGTCGATCAGTTCGGCATACGATGGGATCACCTCGGTCTCCGGAACCCGGATGCGATCCGTGGGGATCACACGGGCTTGCGCTATGGTCGGGCTGGCGACTCCGTTGCGGCTCAGGTAATTCTTGATGATCGTTTCCTGCTGAAGCACGTTCGTTTCGGCGATCGTCAGATCCTGCTGGCGCGCCGCCACTTCCGCCTCCGCGCGCACCACCTCGATGGGCGCGAGCGTGCCGATTTCCACCTGCTTCTGGTTGTCCTCGTAAAGCTTGCGGGCCAGGTCCAGCGCCTTCTGTTTCACCACCACGTCTTCGCGGTAGCTCACCAAGTCCCAATACAGGTTGACGACCGTCGACACGGTGATGATGAGCTGGCTTTTGAACTGCAAGTCGCCCAGTTTCACGTTGTTCTTGGCGATGCGGATGTAGCGGTTGTTCATCGCCACTCCGAAGCCTTGCAACAGAGGCTGGGTGATGCTCAGGTTCAGGTCCTGGGTGATGGAAGGATTCAAATCGGCGCGCGCCGAACTCGACAGCGTCCTCCGGTTGTTCCATCCGAGTTGCGCCTTGGCGCCGCTCAGGAAGCCCTGAGTGAGCGTGAAATTGCCGTTTGTCGTGTTGCTGGTGATGACGCTGTTGCCGACGATGAACGAGTTGACCTGCGGCGCGGAAAAGTGACCCCAATTGAGCGTCCCTGTGAGGACAGGATCGAGGTTCGGAACCGCGCTTCCACCGGTGGGCATGGCGACCGAGACGCTCTGCACGGCGCCTCCCGCCGCCGACGCCCCTGTGGCTGCGCCGGCAGCCGTGGACGTCGATGCCGCCGCCCCCCGCGAAGCGACGGGGCTGCCCGCTTTCGCTTTCGCCAAATCGAACTGCGCGATTCTCGGCTGGTAGCGGGCGATTTCGATGTCCAGGTTGTTTTCGATCGCCAGCGCGATGGCGTCGCTCAGCGAAAGATAAAGCTGCCCGGCGCGGATCAGGCTCTCCAAGCGCGGCGAGTTGGCCAGATTCACGGGCGCCACCTCCTTCGCCCGGTAGGGATGAGTGAAGCGGTCATGCCATTGCTGCGGATGCTCCAGCAGCGCCCCGGTGCGGGCGGGCGCGGGTTGCTCGGCCGCCGCCGGAACAGCGATCAGGCAAACACAAACCACACTGGTCAGGGGGGAAGCTCGTCTCATTCGGATCAATCCTTTTGCGTGCAACACATTAGCGACGAAGACATTCCGGCATTTGTTCCCGGAATGTTCTCATGGTAGCAGGATGAGGCGCGGGCGCAGACCGGCTGGAAGGAAACATTCAGCCGGCGGCGCCTGACGGCCGCCGTTGCGGTATCTTTTGGAGAGCGGAAGGCGGTTTTCAAGAAGACGACGGAAAGGAGCACCATGCGGAGAACTGCAACATTTCTGCGGCTGTGGGTGGCGGGAGCGGCATTGGCGGCGGCCGGATTCCCGCAAACGCCGCAACGCATCAACCAAGTGGGAGTTTATGGTCCGTGGCTGGCGGACAAGGTGCTCGGCGAGGGACCGGCCAGGCTTTCCATACGCACGGGCAAATGGAAGAACGTCGAGGAATGGCGCAAGGCTGCCAAAGCGCGCGCCCTGGAATGCATCGCGCCGGTTGACCTCGGCGGAACGCCGAAGGCCACCGTCACCGGGGGGACTACCTGGGACGGCGTCGATATTGAGTTCCTCTCCTGGCAACTTCCCGTGGGTCCGCCGACCGAGGCCGTGGTGTTGAAGCCCTCGGGGGCGAGCGGCAGACTGCCCGGCATCCTCGCCCTGCACGACCATGGCGGCAACAAGTTTCTCGGTTGGCGTAAGATCGTCCGCGCCGGTGACAAAATCTGGCCGGTGGTGGAAAAACATCAGGCCCGCTACTACGAGGGCGTCGGCTGGGCCAACGAAATCGCCAAACGCGGCTATGTGGTGCTGGTGCACGATACGTTCCCGTTCGCCAGCCGCCGGGTGAGGGTAGCGGACGTTCCGGAACGGATACGCTCGGGCGGCGTGGACCCCACGCCTGAGGACGACGGCGCTATTGCCAAGTACAACGCCTTCGCCGCGCAGCATGAGCACATCATGGAAAAGAGCCTGCTCTCGGCGGGCACTACTTGGCCGGGCGTATATCTGGTGGAAGACCAGAAAGCGCTCGACGTTCTGGCCGCGCGCCCCGACGTCGACCCCAAGCGGCTCGGCTGCGCCGGGCTGTCGGGCGGAGGCATGCGCACTGTCTTTCTCGGCGGATTGGACGACCGCATCGCCGCCGCCGTGGCCGTCGGATTCATGACCACTTGGCGCGACTTCCTGTTGGACAAGGCGTTCACGCACACCTGGATGACTTACGTGCCGCTGCTGCCCAAAGACCTCGACTTCCCCGAGATTCTGGCTCTGCGCGCGCCAAAGCCGACCCTGGTGCTGAACTGTAAAGAGGACCCGCTGTACACGCTCTCAGAAATGGAGCGGGCGGACAGCATGATGAGGGCCGTTTTCGAGCGAGCCAACGCTCTGGACCGGTACAAAACCCTCTATTACGACGGCGGTCACAAGTTTGACCTGGCCATGCAGCGAGACGCCTGGGCATGGTTCGACCGCTGGCTCAAAGGACGGTAGGATTTCCCGGCAGCCTCACGGCTCCGCCGGGAAGGCGGGCATCAGCAGCGCTGGAAGGAACAGGCGGTCGAGGATGCTGCGCTGTTCGGCCACTTCGACGCCCATCACGGCCGCCACTTCGCCCGCGTCGGCGAAAAAGCCCACCCCGCCCGATTTCAACCGGCTGTCCGTCCAACGGTCCACCACTTCCCCGTTGACGCTGGTGGTCAACTGCTGACCCTTCACGCGCACCCACACCCGGTAGGTGGAGCCTTGCTGGATCTGGACCGGTATGGGAAGAGTCACGCGGTCGTGCTCCTTCCCGCCAATCATGGCATAGCGAACAATCTGTGAAACCGGGTAAGGCGCCGGGCGCGCCACCACAATCTTTGTGGCGTAATAGTTGTTCAAGTCTTTTGCGCGCACCGCCCAACCGACCGCCTTCTGCTCGATCTGCGCCTGGAATTGAAGGTCGTAATCGGTCATCTTCAGCGAGGGCGCCCACAAGCGCAGTTCCCGGGGCTGCACCCATCCCCGGCGCACTGTCCATGAGGTGCTGCCGGCGGCTGTGTGAGCGATATTCCAGTCATTCAACCCTTTCTCGAAGTCTTCGACGTGGCGCACCGAGGTGCGGGTCACCGAAGGCAACCGTTCTTGGATCGCGCCCCACAACCCGCCGCCTCGCGCAGGGGGAGCGTACGACTCGGCGATCCGCCCGCCCGCCGCTCCTTCCTGGTTGTGCAGCCAGATGAGGCTGAGGGAAGCCAGCATGAACAGCAGCGCGAAACCGGCAAACGACGGGCGTCCCGCCGCGGCTTTGGCCTTACGTTCTTCCGATAGGGCGTCGAACTCGCCTTCCTCGCCCGGCAGGTAGCCGGCGTCGCGGAGTTCGCGGGCGGATGCCGCTCTGGCAAGCTTGCGGTGTAGCGCCGAGCAGTATTCCTGGTCGACGAGCCGCCGCAGCACCCCGATTTTCCGGCGACACCATAAACACCGCATACTGGACTCCAATCCTGCTAACCCAAGTGTACCAGCGGCTACCCGAATTTGTTCCCTTCATAGGTAATTAGAGCTAGGACCCTAGGTATCCTGGGTACCAAAGCTGAGGGTTTTTACCTATCCATCGGCTGCAAAATGGAAATTTCTGAGTCATTGCGGCCCGCGCCCGCTTCAGACTTGCGACGCGCTCAATGCCTGGTCCAGGTCCCAGAGGATGTCGTCGAGATCCTCTAAGCCGACCGAAAGGCGCACCATGTCGGGGCTGACGCCGGCGGCTTCCTGTTCGGCAGCCGAGAGCTGCTGGTGGGTTGTCGACGCCGGGTGAATCACGAGGCTGCGGGCGTCGCCCACATTGGCCAGGTGCGAGAACAGTTTGACGCTGTCGATGAATTTCCTCCCCGCTTCGTAGCCGCCCTGGATGCCGAATGAGAAGACCGCCCCGGCGCCTTTAGGCAGGTATCTCTGCGCCAAACCGTAATACGGGTTTGACGGGAGCGAAGGATACCGAACCCAGCTCACATACTTGTGCTTTTCGAGGAACTGCGCCACCGCCAGAGCGTTGGCGACGTGCCGGTCCATGCGCATTCCCAACGTCTCGATTCCCTGGAGAAACAGGAAGGCGTTGAACGGGCTCATGCACGTGCCCATGTCCCGCAACCCTTCCACCCGCGCCTTGATGATGTACGCAATGGGTCCGAACGTTTCATAAAACTTCAGCCCGTGGTAGGCGCGCGACGGTTCGGTGATGCCGGGAAAGTTGCCGCTGGCCCAGTCGAACCTGCCCCCGTCGATGATGATGCCTCCGATGCTTGTGCCGTGCCCGCCCATGAACTTGGTGAGCGAGTGCACCACGATGTCCGCGCCAAAATCGACCGGACGGCACAGATAGGGGGTGGCGAACGTGTTGTCCACGATGAGCGGCAGCCTGTGCTCGTGGGCGATGGCAGCCACCTTTTCGATGTCGAGCACATTGCCGCGGGGGTTCGAAATCGTCTCGCCGTAGAGCGCCTTGGTTCGCGGCGTGATGGCTCTGCGGAAGTTCTCCGGATCGTCGGGATCGACGAACTTCACCTGGATGCCGAGTTTCCGGAAGCTCACGTCGAACTGCGTGTACGTGCCGCCGTACAGCGTGCTCGATGAGACGACTTCATCGCCGCTCTCGCAAAGCGTGGAGATGGCGATAAACTGAGCCGCCTGCCCGGACGACATAGCCAAAGCCGCGGCTCCGTTTTCGAGCGAAGCCACCCGCTGCTCTAAAACCGCCGTCGTCGGATTCATGATCCGCGTATAGATATTGCCGAATTCCTTCAAGGCGAACAGCGACGCAGCGTGCTCGGAGTTTTCGAACACGAAGGACGTCGATTGATAAATGGGCACCGCGCGGGCGTGCGTCGTTGGATCCGGATCGTAGCCCGCGTGCAGCGCCCGGGTGTTAAAACCGAAAGTTCGTTGGTTGTCTTTGCTCATAGAGTGTTATCCCAGCCACTTGTCGAGATGTTCTTGAACGAAGTAGTCGTCGTTGAGGTGAGGATAGGCGCGATAAACCCGGTCGATCTCGCCGGCTTGTCCGGGCGACAGATCTTCCGCGGGATTCAGGCACCATCTTCCCTGCAACAGCCCCTGCCGCCGCAGCACCTCGTGGATGCCGGCGATGCAGCCATGGAAATGGTTAGCCGGATCGAAGAAAGCGGCGTTCGCATCGGTGACCTGCGCCGCCAGCCTCCACGGATCCTCCAGCGTGCCGGCATGGATGGCGTCGAGCATTTCCACCGCCCTCCGCGTCCACACCGCCCAGTGTCCCAGCAGCCCGCCCACGATGCGGACCGTTTCGCCGCCGAAACAGAACGGCGTCATCAAATCGGCGACGATGGTGTCGTCGTTGCCCGTGTAAAGCGCGATTTCGCGCGCGCGCCCGGACTCCGCCACCGCCCGCACGACGTCGATGGTCTGATAACGGTTGAAGGGCGCGATCTTCACCGCGACGACGTTGTCGATCTCCGCAAAGCCCCGCCAGAAGGCGTATGGCAGAATCCTCCCTCCGACGGCCGGCTGAAGGTAGAAACCGAATACGGGAATCACCTCCGCCACGGCGCGTACATGATCCAGCAATTCCTCAACCGGAGCGTCGCGCATGGCGCCGAGGCTCAGCAGCCCCGCATGGTAGCCGAGACGGGCGGCCAGCTCCGCCTCCGCCACCGCTTGCCGCGTCTTGCCCACCACGCCTGCCACGGCAATACACCCCGCCTTGCGAATCTCCTCGATGGCGATCGACAGAACAGGCTCGAACAGCCCGGCTTTCGGGTCGCGGATCTCGAATTGCGTCGTGTGCACGCCGACGGCCAAGCCGCCCGCGCCCGCGGCTATGTAGTACCGGCTCAGCGCCCGCTGCCGCCGCTCGTCCAGTTTCCGGTTGGCGTCGAGCGCCAGCGGGTGCGCGGGGATGACGACTCCCCTCCGTAGATCTTCTTTCCAGCTCATTTTCCACCCGGCTCCCTAGAACTTCCCGTCCCGGACTTCGAAGTGCGTGGGCTTGTTCCACTGCGGACCGCCGGCGGCGATCCATTTAGCCACCCAGTCGATCATTTCGCCCAGCGTCACGCTCGGGTATCCGAAGAGCTGATGGCAACGGGAAGCATCGTTGAGCAAAGCGTTATCGGATTCCACGCCTTCGAAAATCGGCTCGACGCCGAAGATTTCTCCGAACCGCCGGGCTACCTGCCGCACCGAGAACGTCTCCGGACCGGTCAGATTAAGAATGAACGGCGGCGAACTGCACAGCGCGAACGACCGCAGGCACACGGAATTCGCATCGCCCTGCCAGATCACGTTGGCCGAACCCATGCTCAGGTTGATGGGATGGCGCTCGAACACCTTTCTGGCGATGTCGTGCAAAACTCCGTAGCGCAAATCCACGGCGTAGTTCAGACGCAGAAGCGTCACCGGAGTTCCATATCGTTCGGAGAAATGTTGGAACATGCGCTCCCGCCCGAGCACGCTCATGGCGTATTCGCCGATGGGGTGTTCGGGGGTCTTCTCCGTGGCGCCGCCGCTTCTGACGGGCACCAGAGGGTAGACGTTGCCGCTCGAAAAAGCCACTATGCGGGAGGCGTAATAGCGCTCAGCGACGCGCCCGGGCAGGTAGGTGTTCATCGCCCACGTCAGGTGCTCGCTGCCAGTGGTGCCGAACTTCCGGGCAGCCATGTAGATCACGTTAGGAGCGTCGGGAAGGCGCGCCAGTTCCTCCTGTTCCATCAAATCCGCGGCGATGGTTTCGACGCCCGCCTCTTCGAGCCGCCCGCGCAGATTGCCGCTGGAGAACCGCGACACGCCGATGATCCTGCGTTCGACGCCGGCGGCTTGCGCGGCGCGCGCCGCGCGGACCGCCAAGCTCGGTCCCATCTTGCCGCCGACGCCCAGAATGATCAGGTCGCCCTCGAGCTCCTTAATCGCCTCGATGTCGGCGGGGTTGGGACGGGAAAGGAATTCCTCAAGTTGCTCAACCGTAGTGAAGGTCACCGCTTGTATCCTATCTTCCGCAAGAAGTCCCTCCGGGTTGCGGCGTCCTGGTCCGTTTCGACGCCTTTCGGAGAGGAGCCATCGATCACGCCGAGCACTCCGCGCCCCTGTTCGGTCTCCGCCACGACCACCTCGGCGGGATTCGCGGTGGCGCAGAAGATGTTGCACACTTCAGGCACATCTTTGAGCCGGGTCAGGACATTGATGGGATAGGCGTCGCGCAGGACAACGACGAAAGTATGTCCTGCTCCCACGGCCAGCGCGTTGCGGATGGCTAGCTGCTTGAGCGCTTCGTCGTTGCCGTCGGCGCGGACCAGACACGGACCGGAAGCCTCGTTGAAAGCCACTCCGAATTTCATCTGCGGCACGGTGTTCACCATCGCCTCATAGATGTCTTCGACGCTCTTGATGAAGTGCGTTTGTCCGAAGATGAGGTTGCCGCCCTCCGGGATTTCCAGCCGAACGGTCTTCAGTTCCATAATTCTTCATCTTAGGCAATTTCGGGCTTGGCCGGTCCGGCCGCGGCGGTCCGCAGTGAGGAATAATGACGCCATGGAGCGATCCGCGGAGAAGCTCACCGGCCGCAGCCTCTTGGCCCACATCAGCGCGTTGCCCCACGCCCGCGCCGGCTTCAAGCAGCTTGTGCGCGAGCTGGGGGCGCGCGGGGAAAACCGGCAGCGGCTCCAAGCCTTACTCGAGGAACTGGCGCGGCGCGGCGAGCTGGTCGAGACGCGCTCCGGCCAGTTTGTGGTAACCGCCTTGAGCCGGGAATTCGCGTCCGGGCGGTTGCGCGTACACCGCGACGGGTATGCGTTTCTCATTTCGGACCGTCCCTTGCCGTGGATACAAGGGGACATCTTCCTGCCGCCGGACGCCGCGGCGCGCGCCATGCACGGAGACAGGGTGGTGGTGCGCATCGGGCGCATCACGTCCGAAGGACGGGCGGAAGGCGAAATCGTGCGCGTGCTGGAGCGGGCGCATCTCACCGTGGTCGGGGAGTTTCGCGCCACGCCGCGGGGCAACTTCGTCGAACCGCATGACGAGCGCGTCCGGCACCGCATCATCATTCCGCCGGGCATGGAGCGCCCTGTCCTGACCCTGTCGCGGAACCGTGTGGGAGCGGCGGGAGAGGAAGCGCGGAGCGCGGCGGAAATGGACGGCGCCATAGTAGACGTGGAAATTCTGTCTTTCCCCACGAGGGAGTCGGATGCTACCGGTAGGGTGATCGAAGTTCTTGGCTATCCGGGCGATTTTGGCCTGGATGTGGAAATCATCATCCGCAAGCATCATATCCCCCACCGGTTTCCCGGCGAGGTTCTGCGCCAGGCCGAGCGGATCAGCCCTGCTATACCCGCAGTGGAGTTGGAGCGCCGCGCTGATTTCCGCTCCTTCGATGTGGTGACCATCGATGGCGAAACGGCGCGTGATTTCGACGACGCGGTGTGGGTGGACAGGCTGCCGGACGGCCATTTCGCCCTGCACGTCCACATCGCCGACGTAAGCCACTACGTGCGGCCGGAGACGCCCATCGACGAAGAAGCGGCTTTGCGTGGAACAAGCGTCTATTTTCCCGACCGCGCCGTGCCGATGCTGCCACTCGAGCTTTCGACCGGGATTTGCTCTCTTCAGCCCGGCGTGGACCGCCTGGCGCTTTCCGCGGTTCTTGAAATCGACCGCCGGGGAGATGTCGTCAGGCAGCGGTTTGTGAGGAGCGTCATCCGCAGCGTACAGAGGATGACCTATACGGATGTCCATCTCCTGCTTGAGGGCGACGAAGGGATCCGGAAGCGTTACGCGCTCTTGGTTCACCGCTTCGAGATGATGCGGGAACTGGCGGAGATCCTCCAACGCAAGCGCATGCGGCGCGGCGCCATCGATTTCGACCTGCCCGAGCCGCTGATCGAATTCGACGAGTGGGGCGAGATGACGGGCGTCAAGCGCGCTCCGCGCAACATCGCCCACCGCATCATCGAAGAATTCATGCTGGCGGCGAACGAGGCGGTGGCGGAGCACGCGGCGGCGCGCGGGTTGCCTTTCTGCCCGCCGACCTGGACCGGCGGTTCGCCCGGGATTCGCTGCCCGATCATGGCGACCTGTTGGCCAATCTCGTCCTTTGGGCGGCACGCGACCGGATGCCCTTTGCCATTGAAGGAGCGGGCTTGCTCGATTGTCATCTTTATCACCAACCGGGCCGGATGGTGTTGCACCTGGTCAATCTCAGTCATCCCGGCGCCTGGCGGCAGCCGTTGACTGAGTTCATTCGGGTCGGGCCGTTCAAGGTGCGGGTGCGGCTGCCGGCGGACGTGCGTGGGCGGCGCGCACAGATGCTGGTCGCGGGCGGTCGGGTTGGTGTGCGGCGGCGGCGCGAGGAAGTCGAGTTTGTCGTCCAGTCCGTCCTGGACCACGAGGTGGTGGTTCTCGAATAGCGGGCCAAAATCACCCCTAGGGGTGATAGATCTCTTCCCCGCGCTGCGCTAGGCTGGGCACGTGAAATCCAAAGTCTTTTCTGATGCTCCCGCGCCGGCGGTGGTGAATTGTTCGCGCTGGGCCGGGCCATCTGGAAAGGACCAATCCTCCATGCAAACCATACCGACCCCGATCCCCATGAAACGACAATTGCACCTCTCTATCCTTCCGTTGGCTCTGACATTCCCGGCCACTGTCGCGCTCGCCGCCAGCGGCACCTAGCCCAGTCCGTCCGGCGGCCGTCGGCCCACCG
>Ga0101944_10004869_pt1 | contig 16010 bp, 14 predicted proteins | sample DewCreD2012metaG_FD_75245 | JGI IMG/M metagenome (GOLD analysis project Ga0101944, IMG submission 75245) | Hot spring sediment bacterial and archeal communities from British Columbia, Canada, to study Microbial Dark Matter (Phase II) - Dewar... ...
CTCGTGTCCTCGGCCACGCCCAACTGGCCTTTAACCCCTCCCGTCTGAGCACGGGAGATGTGACAGGCGACGCCCTGGACCCTGGGGTCGTCGAAGCCGTCGATCACGATCTTGTCGTTGGGCCCCAGCCAGCGAAAATGCGTGCTGACCGAGCCCGTCGTGCCGCGTTCGGGGCGACTGAAGACCCACCATCCGAAGAGCATAACGGCCAGAAGAATCCCACCACCCAGAATGATTCCGAACCTCTTCATGATCATTTGCCTCTCTGGAGTGAATGAAATTAACGTACAGCAGCCCCGCGACGCCGGCCACAATCAGCACGATTCCCATGATCTTCACTGCACTCATCTCGTCTCCTCCCGCGGAGATATCTTGAGCCTCCGGCGAGGGCGGCCCAACAGAGAGAAAGCGCCATTGGAGAGATGGCCTTCCGACACGAAACGTTGAACACGCTGCGACCACGCTTCCGACATCCGCCCTCGTCATTGTCGAGGGCTTTGACGGCATGGATGGCGATATCCCGAAGCCGCCTGAATCGATTGAGATCAAGAAGCGACACGCAGCCTGTCTCTTCCGTCACGCGGTCCTACCACCTGCCCCGATCGTGCTCGCCGATGATGTAGCCCGTGGCCGCACCGGCGGCACCACCGACTGCTGCTCCAACCGCGGGATTTCCGCCGACGACGGCGCCGAGCACGGCTCCGCCGGCAGCGCCAATGGCTCCACCGCTGAGGGTTTTTTGCTGTGTGCGCGTCATTCCAGCACATCCCAGTGTGCCGGCAAGAGCAAGAATAACAAAAGCGAACGCTATGCGTTTCATTTCATCTCTCCTTCCAATCGTCATGTCCTCAAGGGGTTATCTTTAGCGGACGACCAGCGATGCCCGACTTTATATTCGGTTTGATCATTGTATCCCACATCACCTTGGTTACAGGCTCCTTGATCTGATCCGGGTTCGCGCTGTAATACTGATCCACACGGGCGACAACGTCATTCATGGGGATATCCGCCATTCCCTCGACAACCTTGGCAACAAAACTGTCTCTTTTGAGCTCCGGGAATTTGTCCATCAGGTTTTGTTCAATGGTCACAACATGTCCGAAGCCCCAGATAAAAGCCACCTTGCAGTCGTGTGTCATCTTCTGCCACAAATCTCCTGTCAGGATCGGCACTCCCAGGGAATCTTGCAGTCCTTGTTCCATGGCTTTTTGATCGGCTTTCTGCTCGGGGGTTTTCTCCGCGGCCAGCACGACAAACGAACCGGCCGTGAACCCCGCAAAAAGAGCAGCTACGAAGTAAATCCCCACCATCTTCATTCTGTTCATCGGCATTCCTTTCCCGTTGGTTGTTCAAATCTTCTGTATTCGTCGCCAACAAATCGGCCTCATATACCCGAGCGGGACGGCCTCCTTTCCAAGGCATGCGGTCCGGAAATCGGCCCCAACCTACTATTTTCCGACACGAAGTCCAGAAAGTGTGCCTAGGACTCCGAAGACGCTCAAGAGCCATAAAATCACGAATATGACCACGACTATATTCAAGATACTCTTGATCTTACGATCCATCGGTATGTAGTTGTTGATCAGCCAAAGGACAACCCCGACCGCAACCAAAATAATAATCATATTAATCAATGGCATTTACTTCTCCTCTCATGTCTCGTGTACGCCTGCAAACTAATCCTGACCGCGTGGCCAGAGCCCTTCGTCTCCAACACCCCGTTTCTCCTTCCAGCCGTCAATTCCGCTTGAGTCTGCGTTTTTGCGCTGGCCCCCGGCAAATGCCGAATCCTGGAGGAGGGACAGAATGGAATCTCGATGACCCATGCTGCATCTTCTTTAGGGCAAGTTTCATGCCCGGTTGGTCGATAAGTGTTTGTCTTTAGATTTAGTCAATATATATGAAGAGTTATGGCATGCTGAGACGCATCGACGGTTGTGGATGAGATGAGAAGAAGTGTTGCATGCAACAGAAGCGTTAAACCCTCCTGACATGCTCGCGCACGATTTCGGGCAAGAAATGGTCGAACCATTTCTTCCCGAGTATCTCCGCTTCAGCGCAGCCCAGCAATCGGTACCCGGCCTGGTTGATCGGACTCACCGTCTTGATCGACAGCGATGGCGACCACCATGGTCCCCACCATGTCAAGATAACGTTGAGCTTTTTCCAATTCCTGCTGCAAGGATTCCTCCACGTGCCTGTGTCCGATGATGTCTCCGGCGATGACCGTAACAACCCTGCGGGCCGGGATGGGCCCGCATGCCGGGAAACAGGCGGCTTCCGTATCCGAGGCGTGACGATCATCTACACGGGTCTTCGCCCCTGAACGAGCCCAAGCAACGCGAAAACGACCGCAATGACCAGCAGAACGTGAATAAGATATCCCAGCGTATAGCCGCTCACCATCCCCAGCAGCCACATCGCTATCAGTATGCCCGCTAACATCCACAACATGTGAATCTCCTTTCCGATTGCTCTTCCAGCCGGCGGCCGTTGCAGCACCTGCCAGCCCGCATGGCTCATACAGTCACCAATGCATGCGTGACACCCAAACCTCACTATTTCCCCAATACCTCCTTGACCTCACCGATCTTTTCCTGGACCTTGCCGGCTATCTTTTCGTCTCTTCCTTCAGCTTCCAGTTCTTCATTCATCACGACTTTGCCCACGACCTCCTTGATCTTGCCCCTTGCCTTGTGAAACTTGCCTTCCGCCTGGTCCCTCATGCCGGATTTCATGGTATTCCTCCTCTGAGCTTTTCATTGGACTACTGGCAATCTCTTGAGCTGTCGGAGAATACGGTACTCAACCACTTTCGACATTCACGGACAGCCTCGCCGGTTGCATTGAATAGGGGCAAGTTCCATGCCTGGTGGACCGGAAAGTGTCGCCTTTTGAATTTAACTAGTGCGTATAAAGAGTTATGCCAGGAGAAGCCCTATCGAGGGTCGTGGGTTTGAGGAGACAACACGTTGCATGCAACAGAAGCGTTGCAATGCCTCCCAGTCACATGCAACATTGGAATGAATAGAAGCCCGTGCAGCTATCGTGTTTTCTTGAAGGACAATCTCATGGAGCCCGGAAGAGTGATGTGAATGGTGTCCTCTTCAATGGTACCCGCAATGACTCCCCCTTCCTTGGCAACCTTCTCAGACGTTATAGCTTTCGCGCGACGCAAATTGTGGGCTGTTCGGTATTCCGTGGAGGCGGCAGCTTGCCAACCCCAGCCTGGAAACCGGCGTGTGAATGGGCTCCATCGCATCTCCTTGACTGCATTCTGGACTGATGCTATCCGAATGTGTCGGAAGCGGTTTTTCAATGAGCCCCACCAAAGGACTCCTGCCATGCGACTGATTCCCCGCAAGATGTTTCTGACTCGCGGCGCCGGCGTTCACAAGGAAAAGCTCTCCAGTTTCGAGCTGGCGCTGCGTGACGCAGGCATTGCCGAGTACAATCTGGTGCGCGTGTCTTCGATTTTCCCCCCCAACTGCAAGGTCGTCTCGCGCGAGGAAGGTCTGCGGCTCCTGCAGCCGGGCGAGATCGTCTTCGCGGTGATCGCCGAGATGGCGACCAACGAGCCGGGACGCCGCATCGCAGCGTCCATCGGCCTGGCCCGGCCCGCCGACGTCGACAAGTACGGTTATCTCTCCGAACACCATGGCTATGGCCAAACGGAGGAGGAGGCGGCGGATTACGCGGAAGACCTGGCGGCCACCATGCTGGCAACGACGTTGGGCATCCCCTTCGACGCCGACAAGGATTACAACGAGCGCAAGGAGCAATACTTGATGGGCGGCGAGATCGTCGACACCACCAGTCTGCCCATGGCGGTCAACGCAGTGTCGGGCGGCGTCTGGACCACGGTCGTCGCCGCCGCCATCCTGATCTGACGATTCCGGCGACGCAGTCCTCGCGCCGGTGGGAGTTGGTCGCACCCGATGCGCCAAGCCAGGCCGGGGAGCGACACCCGCCTCATTCTTCCTGGAAGTTCCGCCACACTATCGAGCCGGCCTGCCCGGCTGTGCCCCGGCCTCCTTCAGGTACCGGTAGTAGTCGCTTTCGGTGGTGAGGATCATCACCGAGTTCTTGTTCCGCCCTTCCTTGTAGGCCTCGAGGGTGCGCGAGAAGGCGTAGAATTCCGGGTCGCCGCCATAGGATTCTCCGTAGACGCGCGCGGCCTCGGCGTCGCCTTTCCCCCGGATCTCCTGGACCTGTCGATAGGCGTTCGATCGGATCTGGCTCAACTCCTTCTGCATGGTCCCGAGGATTTCGGCGCTCCGGCCATCCCCTTCGGATCGAAACTGGGCGGCGATCCGCTTGCGTTCCGAGATCATGCGGACGTACACTTTCTCCTGGACACTCTCCACGTAGTTCAGTCGCTTGATTCGCACGTCCACCAGTTCGATCCCGTACTGGGGAATGATCTTCCGGGCCTCCAACAGGATGGTCCGGGTGATCTCCTCGCGCCCTCGAACGATCTTCTTCTTCAGTTCCTCCTGCATCTCGGCGGGCACCTCCTCCAGGACCTCTCCCGCGGGAACCTCCCACGACGCGCTCCGAACCAGCTCCACGAGCTCACTGGCCGAGACCTGGTCCCTGACCACGGAATCGATGATGTCGTTCAGGCGTGACTGAGCCCCGGCCTCCGTGGCGACGCTCTCCAGAAACTTCTTGGCGTCGGCGATCCGCCAGCGCGCCGTCGTGTCCACCCAGATGAATTCCCGTCCCTTGGTCGGGATCTGGTTCGGGTCCCCATCCCAGATGAGGAGGCGTTTTTCAAAGCGGCGCACATCCTGGATGAGAGGGAGCTTCAAGTGAAGGCCCGCATCGGTCACCGGCTGTCCGACGGGCCGGCCAAACTGGAGGACGACGGCCTGCTGGCCCTCCTCCAGGGTATAGAACGCGCCGGAGAGAACGAAAACGATCACCAGCACGAAGACTCCGAGTCCGGCTTTCAACATGGTGTTCATGGCTTACTCCCTCCCGCTTCAGGCAACGGTCCCGACTCCACGGGGAGCCAGGGCACCAGGGCCTTCTGTTCGTTGTCCACGATATACAAGGCCCTGGCCTCGGGCAGGATGGAGCCCATGGCTTCCAGGTAGAGACGGCGGCGGGTGACCTCGGGGGCGCGCTGGTATTCATCCAGGATGGCACGGAATCGGACAGCCTCTCCGTTGGCCCGGTTGATCCGTTCAAGGGAGTAGCCCTCGGCCTCACTGATGGTCCGGGTCGCCTCGCCACGCGCCCTGGGGATCTCCCGGTTGGCCTGCTCCTGAGCCTGGTTGATCGTCCGTTCCCGGTCCTGGCGCGCCTCGTTCACCTCGTTGAAGGCCGGCTTGACGGGATCCGGAGGCGTCACATCCTGCAGCTCCACCGTGATCAGGCGGACCCCGGCATCGTATTCGGTCAGAATCTTCTGTATCTCCTCCTTGACCTCGGTGGAAACGGCCACGCGGGCTACCGTGAGAACGTCGCTCCCCAAACGGTTGCCCACCACGCGTCGCATCACCGACTCGGAGACGTCCCGGATCGTCTGCGGGGTATCCCGGACCCAGAAGAGATAATGGATGGGATCTTCAATCCTGTATTGGACAATCCACTGCACGTCGATCACGTTCAAATCCCCCGTCAGCATGAGGGACACGTCCTTGTAGGCCTTGCTGTCCGCATATTGCGTGCGCTGGCCCGCGATCGACGCGGTGGTCAGGAACCCGAACTCCTCCTTGAGGACCCGGGCCGTTGGAACCGTGTGGACCCGCTCGATGCCGTCAGGCAACTTGAAGTGCAGGCCCGGACCCACCGTTCGCCGCACCGCCCCGAAGCGCTGGATGATTCCCGTCTCCTCGGGCTGTACCGTGAACCAGGTCGACCAGAGCAAGAACAACAGAAAGGCTCCCAGGATGCCCGCTCCAATCCGCCAGCCTCGGAATCCGCGAAAGTGGTTCCGCATTTCCTCGAGAATCTTCTCGAGATCATAAGGTTGCTCCATGCTCACTCTCCTTCATGCAAGGGTCTCAATTGCACAGGCCGTTGTCTCGCTCTCACATGCGTGATGTGATCGCTCATTCGGCTCAATACCGGTAGGTGGCGGCCAGTCCCGTCCGCCCCGGCATCCAGCCCAAACACGATAAAGGAAAGCGAGTGGACACGCTGTAGAAAGTACCGATCACTACAATAATGGTCCGGAAGCAAATCCTTATCACCTACGCCAACTCCGATTCAATTTCGTTGAACGTATCCTCGATGACGTAGAGAAGTTGGTCGGCCCGGGCGAGATTCCAGTCGGCTATATTCTCCTGGATCGCCTTATGCAGGTTCCGGAGCTTCTTTCCATGCCTGATAAGCACTTCTCTGAGCTGTGTTCCCTCAAGGCGAAAAAGAAGCTGATCCAACTGCCCCGTCAACTCGTAGAGTGAGGGATTCCGGTTCTCGAGACTCGAATCCAGATGTTCCAAATGACGCGCCAGTTTGGGGTAGGTCCCTTCCAGATCTCCTTGATAGCAAGGACGTACCGTAACCGTCAGTTGCATGAATTTGCTCATGGTTGATCCCCCGATGTCCATTGGCCCATGATCTCTCCGGGGATGCAGCGATAGCCGTTGGACGCCAGGAAGATCATCACCGCCATTACTCTTCTGGTCATGGTGTCTTCCTCCATTTCAAAGTAAACCGCGCGGCAATCCGCGGCGTCGATCACCAGGTTGTGAATCCTGCCCGGATCCGCATCCTGGCGATTGAGCACCGCCCCTGGTCTCGCGCGCCTAACGGCCCCGCCTCGACCACCAGTAACCGCCACCACCGCCGAAGAGCAAAAGCAACACGACAATCAAAAGAATGGTTTCCATCTCATCACCACCTCTCTGGATTGGGCTGGAAGGGAGATCGTCCCGCAAGCCTCACTTCCGTTTCCCTGGAAACTCTTGAGATTATACTTGGGCAAGTCCCATACCAGGCGGGTCAAGAGACGTTATTAGGCTGATTGTATAAGTATATACATAGACTTATGTCAGGCTCATGTTCCTTGGGAGCTCATGGCCCTGGAACGGGGAAGTGTTGCATGCAACAGAAGTGTTGAAATATACGCAACATTTGCATTGCATGTAACACTCCTTCAATTCAAGGGATATCTTCCCTCGTAGTGACCACTCTTCATAACTATCCGTGGATATTATCAAACATTGAAATCCAGTTGATTCTCCATGTGTTAGGCACGAGGGTTGCTCCAAATGTAAAGATGTGCCCGAGGCTTGTCTGATGTGCGTTTCGTCCGAAACAATGAAGGGGGCGACCCCAGACACCATCGGCGCTCTTGAGAGGTAAGGAAAAGAGAAGGACATGAATAATGGAGGAAGGGAATCACAGATGCCAATCAGGCAGAAAGGAGAATCTGATGCAAGACACCTTTGAACAAGAGGATATCCAGGAGTTGCTGGCCGAGGCCGAAGAGCTGCTCCAGAAATTGAATCCGGAGATTCTCGAATACATGGAGGAAACCCGAAGGCTCGAGCTTGAGCAGCAGGCTCAAAGGTTGAAAGAGCTCAAGTCCGAGGTCCACGAGAAGATCGTGAAGGAGGGGCCATCAACGAGCGGCTCACTCAGCGAGGGAGTGCACCAGGCGATGGACGACATTGCGAAGGCCGTTAAAGCGCTGGCAAGCTATCTTTCCTGACTGAGGACGATCAGCGCCGGATCTCTTGCGCATCGTTTCGTCGGAGGCGGTCTCCTTTTGATGCGCGGAAGGCCGAGCATGTGCACGGTGAATGCCACCCGGGCATGGTTGACCGGTTGCAGCCTGCAGCTCGTAGATCATTTCGCAGGCGGCCTCGGCGGAAAGCTCGCCGGATTCAACGGGTTCGCGCGCGAGCCTGCGCTCCGCTCTCCGGCGAAGATCACCCTCGCTTCCGTCCCGGACCTTCTTCATGATTCCCCTTTCCCTCTTGCTCACCGGGTGGCGTCCTCGATAACGAGGAGCACCCTCTGGGGCTGATCGTGCTCCCCCGGCAGCCGGCGGGCATTGAGCAGCAATCTCACGGGTCCGATGGGTGCCAGGTCCTGCTCGACTTCGAAACCCTCGAAGGAGGTGTCCTCGGCGACGACCTTGCCCAGCAGTTCCCTGAGCCGCGGGATGTCCCAGCGGCCGTTTCCGAGATCGTAAATGCTCTTTTGCTCGGTCTCCTCGCGCGTGGTCTGAAACCGCCGGAAGAAGGACCGGTTGGCGGAGATCACCCTGAGATCGGAATCCAGAACCAGGAGGTATTCACGGACCGCATCGATGATGCTTTCGGCAAAGAGCCTGGCGGCCAGCATCCGCTGTTCCGCCAGCTTGCGTTCCGTGATGTCCACAAAGGTGGCGACCACGCCGTCGATCCTGTTTTCGCGGGTCCGGTAGGGCAGAATGTGCATGGAAAACCATTTCCCGTCTTCCGCCTGCAGTTCGCGCTCCTTGGACTGCAAGGTCGCCAGAACGGCTTCTGCATCCTTGTGAAGATCGTCATAGGCGACCTTGGACCGGATATCCACGATGGATCTCCCGACATCGGCCGGAATCAGGTTGAAAAATCGCGTCATGGAAGGCGTGAAGCGCCTGATGAGGAGCCTGGAGTCCATGAAGATCGTCCCGATGTCGGTACTGGCAAACAGGTTGGTGATATCGTCGTTGACCTCCGTCAATTCGCTCACCCGACCCTGAAGCTCGGCGTTGACGGTGGCCAGCTCTTCATTGGCGGACTGCTGCTCCTCCCTGGCCGTCATCATCTCTTCGTTCATGCTTTGCAGCTCTTCATTGGTGGACTGCAGCTCCTCGTTCATGGATTTGAGCTCTTCATTGGCCCCCTCCAACTGCTCGATGGTGGCTTGAAGGTTCTCTCGCGTGTCGCGAAGCTCCTGCTCCAGTTCCGTAACGCGGGGATCGTCCGTTTGGCCCTTCGCCGCCGTCTTCTTCTTTTCTTTACGGGCAGCGCCGGGTGCCGGTCTATCCTCGAAGGCGACCATGGCCGGTGCCGGGCCTTCGGGCGATCTCGGAAGGGGTCGCACGGAGACTTGAACCGTCCCGCCGCCCTCGTCCGCTTTCAGTCGTATGCCGTGAAGCGTAGACGAGCCTCCCTGCTGGAATGCCTTGTGCAAAGCGGCAGAGAGCCTCTGGCGCAGACTCTCGGGGACGAGCTTCAGGAGATTGAAGGTGGGCGCCCCCATGGGGTGCGACAAGTATTGGTCGGTCTTTCCCTGGAAATAGAGAATCTCGTAATTTTCATCGATGAGCACGCAAGCTGGAGCATATGCATCCAATAAGGCCTTTTCCACCGTTCTTCTGACGTCCATGGCCTGGTAGACACTCCTGCCGCGATCTTTAAGACTGCCCTCGACGACATCGCCCATCGGCAGATCAACGGTTACTCGCTGAGACGGCACCTTCTTGACCCTGAAAATTTTGGCTTTCATATCCACGGGAGCGAACAGGTCGGAGTGCGTCCCAATGCTTTCCGAAGTGCCCAGCAGCAGGTATCCATCGGGATTCAACGTGTAGTGAAAAAGCTTGAGAATTCTTCCCTGCAGCACGGGATCCAGGTAGATGAGCAGGTTTCGGCAGCTGACGAGGTGCAGCCTGGAAAAGGGCGGGTTGGTGACGATGTCTTGCACGGCAAAGACGATCATCTCACGAATCTCGCTCTTCAGCTTGTACGAGTGATCCTTCTTGATGAAAAAACGCCTCAACCGCTCCTTCGACACTTCCGCACCGATCGCCTCGGAATACTCGGCCGCCCGTGCGCGCTGGACGGCCTCCGGGTCGATGTCCGTGGCGAAGATCTGCAGATTCGGATGCCGCATCTTCAGTCGCTCTCCGGCTTCGACAAACAGCATGGCCAGGGAGACCGCTTCTTCTCCCGTGGCGCAGCCCGGGACCCACACGCGGATGGGCCGACCCTCATCGCTGCGGGCCAGGATATCGGGGATGACCTTCTCCGCCAGGACATCGAAAACAGCCGGGTCCCTGAAGAAGCTGGTCACCAGGATGAGCAGTTCTTTGAACAGAAGATGGACCTCGCTCGTGTTTTCCTCAAGATAACGGTGATAATCGGCAATGGCTTCGATCCTGTGGAGGGCCATGCGCCGTTTCACCCTGCGGTGAATGGTGCTCTGTTTGTACTGAGTGAAATCGCTCCCCGTGACGGAGCGAATCAGCAGGAGGATCTTCTGCATGGTACCCGTGAAGTCTTTGTCTTCGGGCTCATCCTTTCTCCGCACTTTCAGGTAAGGCTGCCCGGCGTAGCTCATGATCTCCTGGGCCATCCGCGCGACGGGCAAGACGTGGTCCACATGGCCCGTCGAGATGGCGCTCTGGGGCATGCCGTCGAATTTTGCCTGCTCCGGGTCCTGGACGATGGCCATCCCGCCGGCCTCCTTGACGGCTTTGAGCCCGAGACTGCCGTCGGTTCCCGTTCCCGAGAGGATGATGCAGATGGCCCTTTCGGAGAGATCGTCCGCAAGGGAGCGAAAGAAATGGTCGATGGGGAAGCTCGTTCCGGGCACTTTTACCGGCTCCGTGAGGTGAAAGACGCCGTTGAAGATGGCCACATGCTTGTCCGGCGGATTGATATAGACGTGGTTCGGCTCCACCTGCATCACGTCCTCGACCGTTGCGACCTTCATCGGGGTGTGTTTCTGCAGGAGATCGCCGAGCATGCTTTTGCTCTGGGCGCTCAAATGCTGGATGACCATGAACGCCATCCCGCTGTCGCCCGGCATGTGGCGAAAGAACTCCTTCAGGGGATCCAGCCCGCCCGCTGATGCGCCGATGGCCACAACAGGGGGCGATGCGGTGTGCTCACGGTTGCCCGGTGGCGCCTCTTTCCCGGCTTTCTTCCTGTTCATCAGCATGAGTCCTTTGCAGACCACGCCATTGCCTGATTCGTCTCCCGCCGTTACCTTGCCGCAAAGACCCCCAGCGCAGCAGCGTGAGAATAGATCGTTGGAACGAAGACATACTTCGAGTCATTGGAACTGTGCCGCATACTGTATTTCTAATCCGAAGTTCCATAAATAGAAGTGCATAAGATATTGATATGGCAGACAAATCTAATGTACCGCCATCCGAGTTACTGTCTACACTATGAGTCCGACGCCCAGGAGATCGAGCGCCCGTTGCTGGAGAGGGGTGGGCTGGGTGACCTTGTCGAACTTCACCGGTTCCTTATCGGTCCGCTTCACCTCCACTGTGTTTCTGGCGATGGTGGCAAGATCGGAGAGCAGGGTTTGAAAGCTGTGAACGGGGAGGCCATCATCGGTGACTTTGGCTGCCGCTTTCCGCTTGGCCGCCTTGGAGCGCTCAGCCGGGACCACCATGTTGGGACGGCTTTTGGCCGCATCGGCCGAGTCGTGATCGTCGAAGAGGATCGGGGCCAGGACTTTGCGCATGTGCCATTCGACGTAGTAGGCCAGCATGCACAGGAAGACATGAGCTTTCACGCGATCGGCCAGGCGATGGTGGATGGGGCGGATCTTGAGATCGATGCTCTTCAGGCTCCGAAACGCCCTCTCCACCTGGCTCAGGCTCTTGTAGGCGCCCACGGTCTCGTTGGTAGAGAGGACCTCTTTGGGCACACTGGTTCTGATCACGTAGATGCCATCGAGAGCCGCCTCTTGGGCGATGGAAGCGAGGTCTCTCTCGTAAGCGAAGCTCTCCTCCTCGATGGTGATCACGAAATGCTTGGCCATCTTGAACTTGCCGATCACTTTGCCCACACGCAGGCCGATGTTTTCCTTGCCCTTGAGGCGCCATTTGGGACGCGTTGTGGCGAGCTTGACTTTGTCGAGCTCCCTTTCGGTCCTCTGGAGAAGAGCCTCGCGGGTCTTTGCCCGATCGTGGGCCAGCGCGGGATTACGGCAGACGATGAGACGCTCGCCCGGGTAGTCCGGATGGGTGATCTCCGCCATGTCGCGCTTGTCGAAAACACCGAGCTGGATGGCGCCGCTCTCCAGGAGCTTGCTGATCTGAGGCGCACGCAGAGCCGTGATCCAGTCGAGCCCCTCTTTCTCCCTGAGACCATTTTTGAGTCGGGTCTCGGTGATCATCCCCCGGTCTCCCACGAGCACGACCCGCTCGATGCCAAAGCGCTCCTGGACTTTCTTGACCTGGCTTTCAACGGTAGCGGAGTCGGCCGTGTTGCCCTCGAAGACCTCAACCGCCACGGGACACCCGTCCGGAGCACAGAGCAGTCCAATCACGATCTGGAGCTTGTCGGGCTTTCCGTCCCGGCTGTAGCCTCGCTGGGCGAGGGGGCACGTCCTGCCCTCGAAGTAGGTCGAGGTGATGTCGTAGAGTACGAGGGCTCCGCCTTGGAGGTGCTTTGCGGCCAGAGTGTTTTCGATCCTTTCCTGCTCACCCGAAAGCCAGTCCATGGCGAAGTAGAGCTCGTTTTCGCTGACAGGCCCAAGTCCAAGAACCTCGCCCAGACTGCTCGAAGCCGTCTCGGGATCGAGACCTCTCGCGGTGGCGAGCTTCGATTGGGGCTCGATGACTCGGGCGATGATCATGGCCAATATGAGCGAGAGCTCTCGGCTCTTTTCAGAGGAGATGATGTGATCGAGGCCGGTCTTGATGAGTGTTCCCAGCACTGCGGCTACGTGGCCGTGTGGAAGGGAGCGCAAGACCTCGATCGATTCTTCGAAACTCTCGATGGCGTGCCCGCCGCGAAGCAGGATGCGAAGCTGCTCGATGACATCCATCGGGAGTTTGGACAGGTTGGCAATGGTGCGTTTTTTGACCTTGCCGCCTTCGCGATACGATTCACGAAGCAGCACAGCAGGAGGTGAGTTTCTGTTGGGGACAATGTCGATATACATGGCCACCCAAAACTATCACAGAATATCTCTTTGTCAAGCATAAAATCGAGTGTATACATGGCTACATATATCAATAAGTTATAGACTTGTCTTCAATCATTATCAGTAGTTGTGATCTGTCTGAGAGAAATTCTCTGGGAACTTCGGTCTAATACTGTATTCATCAACTATCCAACATTTTGTCCGTCCCTCATGAACCTTTGTCGGAATGCCCTTTTTTCAACCCTGGATGAGACTCCTGATCTATGCTCTGTCTGCAGGCAACCGCAAGTAAAATTCTCGGAAGAAGATGTCCATTGAGAGCTCGTCATGTTGCTAACGTCGTTCTGTGGACGTGCACCGACCATGAGCCGGTGTCCTTCATCAGAGAACTCCCCATTCCTTGAGCTCCTCCTCCGCTTCCTCGGGTTTGATGCCGCAACAGGCCTGTATCCTGCCGAGGAGTCGATCGCGTCTTCCGGCAAGGATGCAGGGCTCGTTGCCGGTGAGTCTGCCCCACGTCTCTCTGGCGCTGCCCTTCCATTGTCTCCAGCTCCCCGCCACTCCATCCCAGTCCATCCATTGCCCCTTTCCGATCAACGCCCCTTTCGAGCTCGCCCCGGAAATTCCGAGTGAGACGATGTCGCATTCCGATCCGCCTCTCTTCAGGGCAACTTCCATGCCCGAGGGAAGGAGCACTGGCTTGGTTGAAAGTTGCGTCATGATAATCATCACTTACGGCATCTTGAGCCCGATCGGGGGCTGGGGGCCGGCGAAAAGTGCATGTTGCATGCAACGCTTGTGTTGCATTCCTTGATGCGCGTGTTATTGTTCAAGCATAAGGTGGGGGGCTTGCGATCGCAGCCGATACAGGGACTTGAAACAGTTCTTGCCGTCAGAAGCCGGTCTGGATCAGGAGATCCACGTAGACCTGAAGAGCTCGGCGCCACCGCACAGCAACGGGGAGCATTTCCATCCGGATGAAAGCAAGCCGACATGCCGGGCGGTATCCTGAGCCTCCCCCTTTTCAATGAAGTCAGGGCTGCGCTCATTGTTCGAAAGATGCCCCAACGGGATCGAAACCGGGGGTGCCGGTATGGCTGAAAATCAATCCGAAGAGGATCGCACCGCACGATTGCGCCGCATCGCTGAAGAGCGCAGCAGAGCGAGAGCAGCCCGAATCGCTCGAACGGTGGCCGATCAGGATGACCAGGGGCTGGTTCATGAGCTGCAGGTCCATCAGATTGAGCTGGAGATGCAGAACGAAGAGCTGCGCGCGGCCCAGGAGCAGCTCAACCAAGCACTGGCAAGATTCTCCGACCTGTATGATTTTGCGCCGGTTGGGTACGTCACGGTGGACAGCGCGGGGCTCATCCTCGAAGCAAATCTCACCCTGGCCGCCCAGCTCGGCATGGAAAGAGGCCGCCTCATCGGCACCCCCCTCTGGCTTTACGCGGCAGCGACGGATCGAGGCAAGGCTCAGTCGCACCTCGACCAGGTCTTCAAGACCGGCGAACGGCGGACCTGTGAACTGAGGCTGGAAGGGTTGAGCGACCCGGAACCGTTTGTCCAGCTTGACAGCATCCGGGTGCGAACCATCGACGGCGTCGAGGTGTGCAGGACTTCGGTCACGGATATATCCCACAGGAAGAGGGCCGAATCGGAAATCTTCAGGATGCAGGACGACCTGGAAACGAGGGTGGAGGAGCGCACCCTCGAACTCAGTGAGAGCGAAAGGAAATTCAAGAGGCTTTTTCAGGAATTCGAAACCCTCCTGAATGCCATCAGCGATACTCTAATCCTCCTTTCCCCCGACAGGCAAATACTGTGGACGAACCATGGGGATAATCCGCCGCTGGATGGTGTGCCGTCCGAGGTGATGACTCCGCTCGTCCATGACCTGCTGCATGATCTGATCGCTTCCTCTGAAGAGTCTCCGGTGGCGAGGTGTTTCAGAACCGGGGAAAGGGAAATTTCGGTGGTCACCCGCGATGGGGCCGTGCTCGACATGAAGGCCTTTCCCATCAAGGAGAAGGGGAAGGTCGGCAGTGTGCTCCTGCTGGTCAGTGATATCACCGAGAAGATGGCGCTGCAGGCCGAGGCCATGCAGGCGTGTCACCTGGCCACGCTGGGGGAGCTGGCCGCCGGAATCGCTCATGAGATCAACAATCCCATCACAGGCATCATCAACTATGGTCAGATACTGGTGAACGAGTGCGGCGCCGGGAGCCTGGAGAATGACATCGGCAGGCGAATCGTGAAGGAAGGGGAGCGTATCGGCCACATCGTCAAGACTCTCCTCTCCTACGCACGAGACGACGAGCAGGAGGGAAAAAGAGTGACGAACATTGCCGCGCTCATCGAGGAATCCGTCATTCTCACCCAGGCGCAGATGCGAAAGGACGGCGTTGATTTCAGGGTGGAGATTCCAGACGACCTTCCCGAGGTGCAGGTCAACTTCCAGCAGATCCAGCAGAGTTTCATGAATATCATCAGCAACGCCCGCTACGCGTTGAACGAGAAGTATCCGAAAAGGCACAAGAACAAAGTCCTCCGGATCACGGGCGCCAGAGTGATCATCAAGGATCGGCCGTATGTGCGCATCGTGTTCCATGACCTGGGAATCGGGATTCCACCTCACGAGCTGCCCCTGCTCACCAAGGCGCTGTTCGAGCCGCCCCTCGAGGCCAAGTCACACAAGCGCGAGCTGAATGTGGTTCGGCAGGAGATGGCCGATCGGCAGGAACGCGCCGAGAATGCCCTGGACGATATGCTCTGGGCGCTGAGCTTCAAGACGCACCCCTACGGCCGTCCTATCGGCGGACGCCCCGAGGACGTGGGGCGCTTGACCGTCGAGACCCTCACGGCCTTTCGCCAAAAATGGTATGTTCCCGGCAATGTTTCGGTGGTCGTCGTGGGCTATGTCAAGCCCGGCTGGCTGGTCGGCCAGGTTGCCGCGCTGACCGCCAAGTACCCGGCGCGGCCTCTGGCCTGGACCCCGCCTCCGCTGGAGCCGGCACCGGAGCACCCACGTTTGCGTCTGGAGAAGCTGCAGCGTGACGTGTCGCTGCTGGGCTACGCCTGGCATGCCCCGGGCATCGGCGACAAGACCGCCGTCTGTGCGATGGACCTGGTCTACACTCTGCTGGGGCAACGGCCGGCGGGGCGTTTGTACAAGCGGCTGGTTCAGG
>Ga0101944_10004870_pt1 | contig 16000 bp, 6 predicted proteins | sample DewCreD2012metaG_FD_75245 | JGI IMG/M metagenome (GOLD analysis project Ga0101944, IMG submission 75245) | Hot spring sediment bacterial and archeal communities from British Columbia, Canada, to study Microbial Dark Matter (Phase II) - Dewar... ...
AGGTGCAAAGCGGGGGATCTCGTCGCCCAGACCTAAACTACCCAGAAAGTCCGGTATGTCTTCACAGGCCTTCCGCAGGATGGTGCGGGTCAGAAGTACATAGCGACGGGTGAAGCTGGGGTCGTTGCGGTAGGACCGCCTTGTCCCAAAAAGGGAAGAGGTGGATGCGGCCAGAAGTATTCTGGTGTCTATAGCAAACAAGTGGTGCGTACGTTCGGCTAAGGTTTTTTTGAGCTTCAGTATGTCAAACCCAGCTTCCTTATCCTTGCTGAAGATGTAAACATACCTACTGCCCTTTCCCCTTTTTCTGCCTGCCCAATCGGCGCCTATCCAAGAATAAATAAAGTGATGGTGATTTGACGATCTCCAGTCACTTTCCAATTCCTGCATTTGTCCGTAGACCTGCTCGCCCCGTATGCCCATATTGTGGTCGCTTTTATTGTTGGAACCCTTTACCTCTAAGAAGGAGTCCAAACCGGAGTGCCACAAGTCGCCGATGCGACAGGTGTGGTTTAGGTCTGTGATGAGCTCACTTCTTAAATCCACTATTTCTTGGGTGTTGGGGTCGCGATGTCCGCCGGTCAGCCAATGGGTTAAGCCGACGAAAAATTCAGATATATGATTGCAACGATCTTGAATCGGGTTTAAGCTGTCCACCCTGCGATCCTTTGGTATCGCCAAGAGGCACCCTCCTTTCCTTTGATATATTTCAACTATGCCTCTTCTAGCATAGTGGTCGTGTTGGCAAGTCGCAAGATTGGCAGATTTTATTTACCATTGTCCTATCCATAAAATTGACTAAAACATACTCTGTTTGTATAATTTATAACGATATTCGGCGCGCCCAGCTTCCTTCCCAAAGGACCAGGCGGGGCGGGCCTTTTTTATCGCCAAAACTATGTCCAATCTACGCAATATCGCTATTATCGCCCACGTTGACCACGGCAAAACAACTTTGGTGGACGCTCTTTTGAAGCAGTCGGAGGGTTTTCGTCTTAAGGCCGGGGAAACTGACACCTTAATAATGGACTCCAACGAGCTGGAAAGAGAGCGCGGTATTACCATTTTTTCCAAAAATGCCTCAGTCCATTGGAAGGATGTAAAAATTAATATAGTAGATACTCCCGGTCACGCGGACTTTGGCGGAGAAGTGGAGCGAATAATGAGCATGGTGGACGGAGCTCTTCTTTTGGTGGATGCCAAGGAGGGTCCCATGCCTCAAACCAAATTTGTGCTCAAAAAAGCCCTTGCCGCCGGGCACACTGTTATTGTGGTTATAAATAAAATAGACAAAGAGGGTGCTCGCCCCAACTGGGTTTTGGACAGGACTTTTGATTTGTTCATAGAGCTGGGGGCCAGCGAACATCAGGCTGAGTTTCCTGTTTTGTATGCCTCCGGAGTTATGGGCAAGGCGGGAACTGACAAGGAGATTTCGCAGATGAAGGACATCCTTCCGGTGTTTGATTCCATAATCAAATACATTCCCGCTCCTTCGGATAAAGTTTCCGATCCATTGCAGATGCTTACCGTTTCTTTGTTCTATGATCAATTTAAGGGCAAAATCGCAGTGGGAAGGTTGCGGGGCGGAGTTTTAAAGAAAGGTAAGCCGGTTTTACACATAGACAGAGAAGGAAATGGCAAGACTATAACTCCTACTTCCATTATGGTTTTTGACGGTCTTAAGAAAGCCGAAGCGGAAGAGGTGCAAGCCGGGGATATAGTGGCTATCGCCGGATTGGAAAATGCTTCCATAGGCGAGACTATAACCGATCCGGCTTCTCCGATTCGTCTTCCTCCCATAGAAATAGAACAGCCGACCGTGAAGATGAATTTTATGGTTAATAATTCTCCTTTCTCCGGCAAGGAAGGCAAATATGTTACAACCAATCACATAAAAGAGAGATTATTAAAAGAAACCGAAACAGATGTTGCTCTTAAAGTAAATATTCTTTCCACAGACACTTGGGAGGTTTCCGGCAGAGGAGAACTTCACCTTTCTATCTTGATAGAGAAAATGAGGCGAGAGGGATATGAGTTCCAGGTCTCCCGCCCTCAGGTTATTATGCGCGAGATTGACGGCAAGAAGTGCGAACCGGTTGAAATATTGTCGGTGGAGGTCTCGGAGGGTTTTATGGGTTCAATTATTGAAGAGTTGGGCAAAAGAAGGGGTACTCTTTGCAATATGACCATAGATTCCGGAACGGCTTATTTGGATTTTAAAGTTCCAACTCGCGGGCTCATAGGTCTTCGCAATGTCTTTTTAAACAAGACCAAGGGAGAGGGAATAATGAACTCCATATTTGATGGTTATGAGCCGTATATGGGAGAGACTAACGAAGACGGCAGGGGCTCTATTATCGCCTCAGACACCGGCATTACTCGCACTTATGGCCTTATGATCGCAGAAGGGCGCGGAGAACTTTTTGTGGGTCCCGGTATAGAAGTTTATGAGGGTCAGATAATCGGTCAGACCGGTCGCGCGGAGGATGTGCGGGTCAATGCCTGCAAAGAAAAACAGCTTTCCAATATGAGGGCTAAGTCAGACGGCGCTATGGAATTTTTAAAAGTTCCGCGATCTATGTCCTTGGAGGAGTGCGTGGAGTATTTGGGGGATGAAGATTTATTAGAAGTTACTCCGGAGTCTTTGCGTTTGCGCAAAGTGCATCTTTCGGAAATTGAAGCCAAGCGTGCCAAGCGCGACAAGGAAAAAACCTCTTAAGTGTTAGTTAACATATTAGGTTGAATAATGCGGGGTTTGGCTTAGACTTAACTCTATGGATAACAACATAATGCCGGTAAAATCGGAGCCAAAGGACATATTTGCTCATCTTTTTGCGGTTGCCACCCTGCTAATTTCCGCCGGCTCTCTGTTTGCTCTCTTGTTCGCGCTTATCGGCATAGCAATGCCAAATAACACCGATTACTATGGTTCTTATTACGCAAAAGACCAAGTTAGGTCCGCTTTATCTTTTTTATTAGTGTCTTTTGCGCTTTATGTGTGGGTTTGGAGGATGATAAGCGGTTGGGAGACAAAAGATCCATCTAAAAAAGAGATACGGGTGCGAAGATGGATGGTTTATCTGGCAATTTTTATCTCCGGTTTGGTTTTGGCGGGTGATGCTGTTGCTTTGCTAAATGGTTATCTGCAGGGAGATTTAACTGCCAGGTTTCTATTGAGAGCTTTATCTTTGGCTGTTGTCTCCGGAATTGTTTTCTCATGGTGTCGTTTCATGGCTAAGGGGATTTCGGATAAGAGGGTCGCTTGGGTTGGCATCGTTTTGGTTGGCGCTTCGTTGATTTGGGGATTTATTTCCGCCGGCTCTCCTTCGGCAATCAGAGATTCTAAAAATGACGAAAGAAGGTCTTCTGATTTGAATTCTATAAATCAAAATATAATTTCTTTTTGGCAGACCAAGAAGGTTCTTCCGTCTTCTTTAGATGAGCTTTACGATGTAGGTGTTGATGTTTATGGAAAATTGCCCGTAGATCCGGTTTCCGGAAAGTCTTACGAGTTTAAAGTTTTGGGGGAAACTTCTTATGAGCTTTGTGCTGAGTTTACCAGAGCTTCTGGCGCCTCAATGGAAGGTGATGCGCCTCGGGGAGGGTTTAACGTTAATCGCTTCATGTCTCACGGGGTGGGACGGCATTGTTTTAGTAAGACTATAGATCCGTCTTTTTACGATGTATATCCCAAGGGAGCTATGGGAATATAGGTATTTTTGGGTTTTCCACTTTTTATCAACCCAAAACGTTGACCCCTTGTTTGGGGGGCGAGATAGTAAGAGTAGTCCTAAACGCTTTTAGCCCATCCTTAAGAAAATTTAAAAAAAACTAGGCGACCTTATGGCCAACTCCGTTTCTTTGATAGATTCAGGAGGGCCCGGCGCCTTAACCTTTGGCATTACGGGGTACGTGGCTTCTGGCGATTAGGGCACCATTAAAACGCAGTCTCTTCTTGTGGTAGTGGCGAAAGTCATAACTTAAAAAAGAAGGGGCTGCGTTTTTGTTTTTTGCTTAGGGTATAATTATTTTAAATGATCAAGAGGATATATCCGCAGATTCAAGGCGAGATTGAATCAGGCGAGGATGTTTTGGAAGAGTATTCCAGAGATTGGTCTATTTTTAAAATAAATCCTTCCGCAGTCGCTTTCCCTAAAAATTCTTCGGACATTTGCACTTTGGTAAATTGGGCTTCTTTGGAAAATAAAAATGGCCATAGAGTTTCTTTGACTGGTAGGAGCGCGGGCACGGATATGACCGGAGGACCGCTTAACGAATCTTTAATAGTTTCTTTTTCCAGATACACAAACAAGATAATCAGCATAGGAGATAAAGAAGCGACAGTTCAACCGGGTTGTTATTTTAGGGATTTTGACAAGGCAACTTTACGTAAAAATCTTATTTATCCGGCTTATCCGGCAAGCCGAGATTTATGTGCTTTGGGAGGTATTGTTAACAATAATTCCGCCGGGGAGAAAACTTTAAAATATGGCAAGGCGGACAAGTGGGTTAAGTCTTTAAGGGTTGTTTTGTCTGATGGAAATGAATATGAATTTAGGGGATTTTCTGGCAAAGACCTGGAGGCCGTTATGGCAAGAGGCGATTTATTCGGTCGGGTTCATCGCGAGATATTTAGAATTTGTACCGAGAATAAGGAACTTTTAGAAAAAGCCAAGCCCAAAACCACCAAAAATTCCGCCGGCTATGCTTTGTGGGATGTGTGGGATGGCAGGACATTAAACCTTTCCAAACTCATAATTGGGGCTCAGGGGACGTTGGGTTTGGTGACCGAGGCAACTTTGGGCTTGATAATTCCTCCGAAACATTCTCGTTTGGCGGTTATATTTATGTCGGATATGAAGGAAATAGCCAAAGTGGTGGATATTTGTATGAAATTTAAACCGGAAAGCTTGGAGTCTTATGATGACTCCACGCTTAAGGTGGCTATGCGTTATGCTCCGGAAATGCTTTCGGTGATAGGCGCTAAGAATATTGTAAAACTTGCCTATGATTTTATGCCGGAAATATGGAGAGTTATAAGGCATGGTATGCCCAAGATAGTTTTGCTTTGTGAAGTAGCCGGAGAGGATGAAGAAGAAATAAAGTCCGACTTGGACAGGTTAAAAGCCAATTTATCCGGGGAGGGTTTTGAGGTTCGTCTGGCCGCGACAGAAGAAGAGGCAAAAAAATACTGGGCGATACGCCGGCACTCCTTTGCCCTTTTAACTCGTCATGCCGGAGAAAGAAAAACGGCTCCGTTCATAGACGATGTCGCGGTGCCTTATGAAAATTTATACCAATACTTGCCGGCTTTGGAAGAAACGCTAAAACCATACCGAAAATTTTTTGTTTATACCGTAGCCGGTCATGTGGGGGATGGAAACTTTCATATAATACCCCTGGCGAATTTAAGCGATCCAAAAGTTAGGGCGCTAATTCCTCGTATATGCGAAGAAGTATATCGGCTGACCGTTGAGCACGGAGGAACAATTACCGCAGAGCATAACGACGGGCTTATTCGCACTCCATTTTTGAATATTCAGTATTTGCCGGAAGTGATAAATCTTTTCGAAGAGGTCAAGCGGTTATTTGATCCTTTAAGTATCTTTAATCCGGGCAAAAAGGTTCATGGTGATATTGCCTATGCTATGTCTCATATAAAATGAAGTGGGCTTACGGAATAATAATTTTTTTAGTCCTGTTGTTTTGTGTGAGTGCTTTTATTTTTGCCCAATGGCTGGTTTCTTAATTTATTAGGACATGAACCGATATGCTCCTCTAGTCGGTTTTGTAGTGGGTATTTTGGTTTTATCGGCTTTTTTGGCGAATCGTTTAGATTTTCAAAAAATAAATTTTAATTTTGAAGAGCCAAAAAAGGATGATGAGAGTTATATTTATAAAGTTATAGATGGCGATACAGTTGAGGTTGTTTCCGGGGGTGAGATTTATAAGGTGCGAGTCCTCTGGATTGATGCTCCAGAACTAGGCGCTTCCGGTGAGTGCTTTGCCCCGGAAGCCAAGCAAAAAGCTTTGGATTATTTATCCCAAAAACAGGTGTTTTTATCGCCAGATAAAGAGGATAAGGACAAATATTCAAGGTATTTAAGAGAGATTTACACCGATCAGGGCAATTTTGGAGAGATTATGGTTAGAGAGGGGTATGCCAAGGTTATGTGCGTGCCACCGAATCTTTCGCGATGTGATTTTTACAAGGAGCTTGAAAAGGAAGCGAGGATTAAAAAGATGGGATTGTGGAGTGCTTGCAACAAGCCAAACCCCTAAGTTTGCTTGGGTGTATTTTCTGTATTTATTAAGCCCCGTAAGTGATAAAATTAAAGCAAGCAGCCACCCGATTAAAGTCGCGGTTGTTTTCTCGTTTTTAGCATCAATTTTAAATGATAGCCGATTGGATTATTAAGAAGATAAGGAGCAGAGACAGACCCTTTGTTTGGAGTATTTTTTCTATTAAAAGAATGCGCACGGTTGATTTGCGCAGGTCTTTTGTTTTTAGGTACAGGCATGCTGTGCTTGGGTTTTTTGTGCTGTTGATTCCGGTTGCTATTATTTTTTGGAGAATATCCAGCGGCAAGGCGCAAGTGTCTCATTTTTATCCCGCCGGCTGTTTAGGGGAGTGGACCAAACCAGAGCTGGCTCAGGGCAGACCCGAGTCTGATTTTGGCACACCCATAACCAGCTCTACTTCTGCTTTTTACGAAGGAGGAGAGATTGGAATATATTGCGGTTCTTTTTTGCCCAGCTCTTGGGAGGAGGATGGAGAAATATCCAGAGTCAGCATCTCTTTTGCTTGGGATATCCCCGGTAGCGCAACGGATGTTCCTGTTGGTGAAAACTCTTCTTCCAGCGAAACATCTACCGTTCAGGCCGGCATCTCGTCTATATTTGGAAATTTAATAAATCTTGTTTTCGCTCAGGAAGAAATGTTGTCCGCGCCTCTTGTGCCAACACCTCCAACTCCGCAAGCGGGCCCGGAAGTAGCGCCGGAAAATACACCTCCTGCCGTTGGGACGAATAGCCCAGAAAATTCCAGCAACGAAGCAGATGCTCCAGTGGAGGTAATGCCGGAAGAAAACAACACCGCTCCGTCGGTTGAGCCCGATGATGCGGTGGTGGAAGACAAGCAGAAGGAGATTCCAAGTCAGCAAGACGAGCCGGCAGCGGTTGAAGATGCGCCACCCGTCGAAAAGTCCGCAGACGATATTTCGTCCTCCGAAGAGGTTGTTGAAAAATCCACCTCTACTTCTCCTAGTCCAGAAGAAAATTCTCCTCAAACAGAGGTTCCGCAGGAGGAAAGCGTTCCTAAAGAAGCTCCGGATGAAAATTTTTTGGAGATAGCGGTAAGTCATAGGGGAGGAGTTTGGGAATCTATCGGCAGGGTTTCTTTGAAAAATTGGAGGGAGGCGACATTTGAGCTTCCTATCAAAACATGGCCCCAGATGCGCGAAACTCAAATTCGCATATCCGGTATAAAAAATACCCTGAACGATTTTCCGGAGATCTACTTAGATGGTATGACTTTGGAAGTTCATTACCGGGGAGAGTTTGTGGACGTTAAAAATGAAAATGTATCAGTTCTTTTGGACGGTTCGTCTCCGGATTTTAGTAAGGAACTTTTTATATCTGCGTATTCTGGGGAGTCAATTTCCGTTTTGCGTACATCTTCCGGCCAGTTGCAGGAGGAAATGCTTTGGGTTTTGCCGGATGGCGCGGATAATTGGAAAATAGCCGCTTCGGTTGGGGAGGTGATGAAGGAGGGACCCGTTGCCATAAAAGCGCGCAATGTATTTTGGATTTCCGCCGAAGGAGCGTCGCTTCAGGCCTACAATGTGGATTCGGATATGCATTTTGGAGTTTCTTTATCCTCTTTTTCCGACCCTGATTTTTGGCTTTCGTTTTCCGGGGAAGACTGGAGTGTGCGTTATGATAGAATTGCCGGATTTAAATTTCGCCCCAAGGGCAGTTTGGAAAGTGATTCCGGAGAAAGTGATTTTTCTCGCAAGGAAGATTTTTATGAAAACATTCTAAGTCCGGCTATGGCTGCTATATTTTCCAAAAACAATACAACCTCCACGGTATCTTCTTCTAGTAGTGCTTCTGATGATGAGTCGGCCAGCCAAACATCTTTTGAGGAGCAATGAAAGACAGGTGGTTTGAAAAAATAATTTTTGGAGCAGTTGTTTTTACTTTGGCGGTGGGTTTGTTTGTTTCCGGCAAAATAGGAGGTGATGAGAATTCCAAGCGAATGCCGTTTGTTTTGCAGGAAGCCGCCGCTTTTGGTTCTTTTAATCCCACCGGAGGAAGTCTGACGGTGGGCACAGAGCAACCAATAAATTCAAATACCACAGGAGTAAATACTGGAGGATGGCAGGCCACCTTATCCAATGATTCCTATTACTGGGATGCAACTTCCACTACTAGTGGTTTGTCCCAGGAAATATTCATAGATGGGGTTGAGCTTAATAATGCCAACAAGTTCATAATAGTTATGGACGCGGATACGGATAACACCACTCTGAATCGCTTTTATCAGATATGCGATTGGGTATCCAGCTCCTCAGTTGATAACGCCACTACCACCAACTGTACCGACGGGGGTTGGAGGACATTAAATATCCGTAGAGTCGCCCAAACCACTGCCACCGAAACTTCCTTTACGTGGCATGTTTATAACGGTAAGTGGAATGCGACTCCCACATCTACCTCCAATATTCCTCTGGATACCCCGCTTTCTAATTTTATACGCGCCTCAGACGGGCGTGTTGCTTTGCGGGCATTTTCTCCTACCAATTGCGCAACTTGTCGGCATCGTATTGATTATGTGAATTTGCAGGCGGTAATAGATCCGGTTTATATGCCATCTTCCGCTTATTTTCAAAATGGCACCGCAACCACTACGTATCTAAATACGATAAATGGAATTTTGGCTGGCCAGAGCGCTTCAGACGACCAGCGTTTTTCCATTGCCGGTTCTGCTACTAACACAGTTGATTTTTCTTTGGGTTTTCGCGATGTGCGGACATTCCCCGGAGTTAATACGATACTACTTAGGGCGGAATATGGCTGTTCCACCACGGGTCCTTCTCATCGTCCAAAAATTTGGAATTATGCAACAACTACTCCAGCTTGGGAATATTTCTCAACTTCTTCTATTGCTTGCGCCGGAGCGGACGCAACTTTTGCCATAGCTAAAAACAATATTAATGTAGGGGATTATCTATCTAGCACTTCCACAATCTTGGTAGGATGGGAGACTCTGGCGACCACTACTGCCAGTGTTCGTTTGGATCAGATTTATATAATGATCGGCTCGGTTAATACGGATTCTTCCCAATGTGAAATATCTTTTGGCACAGGCACGGAAGCAGATTGCCAATATGCGCGCGATTTAGACACGCGTTTTGCATCTACTACCGGCCCTGCAACCGGAGCTAATGTCTGGACTGTTTCTACGGAAATTGAAACTAGCACTATGAGTGGAGATTACTATGGTTTGGACAATGACGCGGATGCCAATTCAAATGAGCAGGGAGCGGCCGCCAACTTGTGGTTGCCTATGTCCACTCCAACGGGAACTTATGCCGGTTATATGGTTGGGCTTGCTTATGCTACCAATTTCCGTTCCGGCTCGGCCTCCAATACCATACAAGCTCAGGTGCGTGATTTTTCCGGAAGAGTGGGTACTGGTGGATGGAGGGCGATAGGTACAACCAATGTTAGCGCTACTACATTTTTGTACCAGGACGCCATCACCAATGGTTATTCTCTGGCGTCTCCGGCGGATAATTTAGACGATTACGCTGCGCGCACCAACATAAGGATTCGTACCACAGCTTCTGTTGCTCCAGCCCCAACCATAAACCGTTCTTTTGATTTTGTTATGGTTGCCCCTCAGTGGGTGGAGAGACCAAACCCAACCCCAACCCTTCGCCAGATGTATGTTCCTTCCGGGGGATCTATGCCCACCGGCACAGAACAGGCAATAAGTTCTCAAATTGCTTCGGGCAATACTGGCTCCTGGCGTGGAACTTTGGGTTCAGATAATTATCGCTGGACAGTGTCTTCTACTGCCAGCGGTCTAAATCAGCAATTGCAATTTGATTATGTGAATTTAAATGGGGCTAATAAGTTGATTATAGTTTTAGAACACTCCGCCAATAGCGCCAGCTTGGCTCGTTATTATCAGATATGTGATTTCGTTTCTTCGGAGGGGGTTGATAACCCGGTTGATTCGGAGTGTACGGGTGGCGGTTGGCGAACATTGAACATTAGAAAAGCCGCCATAACCGCAACCACAGAGGCAACATATACTTGGCACATATACAACGGCTACTGGGATTATTCCAACGCGACCAATACCCCCATAATCACCCCTCTTTCTAATTTTGTAAAAACATCTTCTTCTAATAGGGTTCTTCTGCGGGCATATTCTACTGCTAGCACCGCTTATGATCACTCCATAGATTACGCCAGAATAGACGCGGTAATTGATCCTGTTTATATGCCCTCCTCGGTGACAATTTCCAGTGGCTATGCAACCACCAGCTACAGGAATCTTTTAAATGGCCCATTGACCGGCCAGAGCGCTTCGGATGATCAGCGATTTGCGGTGGCGGGCACTGCCACCACCACGCCGGATTTTTATTTTACATTTAAAAACATTCGTACTTATCCCGGTGCTAACGCAGTTTTAGTAAGAGCGGAATATGGTTGCTCTGCAACTGGGATTAGACATCGTCCAAAAATTTGGAATTTCGTAAATTCTTCTTGGGAGGGGATGGCATCCTCAACTATTGCTTGTTCCGGAACGGATGCTGTTGGGGCTTGGGCAAGGAATTTGGATTTGTCTAACTACATAAGCGGGGGAACTATGCGGGTGGGTTGGGACACAGACGTGTCCACCACCACCGCCAGTGTTCGCTTGGATTATGTATATGCCATAGTTGGTTCGGTGAATTCCAATAGCTCTTGGTGCGAGGTGTCTTTTGGTAGTGGCACGGCAACGGATTGTCAGTACACGCGCGAGTTAGACACAACTCTTGCTTCGACCACTCTTGTTTCTCCGGCCTCTGCCTGGTCCATAACTACCGAGAGGGAAACCACCACAATGTCTTTGCCTTATTATCCTCTTGATAGTGACAATGATACGACTGGCAATGAATATGCGGCTTCAGCAAACTTATGGTTGCCCCTGCAGGCCCCAACTACTACTAGGGGCGTGGCGACAACAATTCTTTATGCTTTTAATATGCGCGCCGGCACCACATCCCAAACTATGGAGGCGGGGATAATGGATTTCTTGGGCAGTAACGCTACCGCCAGAGGTGGTTGGAGTGTGATTGGAACCACTAATGCGGCGGCGACTTTTGGCTATCAGGATTCTCTTACTAACGGATATTTTGCCAATACGGTCTATCAATATATAGACACTTATAATGGGCGTGCTAATGTGCGCATGCGTACATCCGTTGCTAGCACCACCCAAACAACCCGGGATTTGGATTTCATTATGAGTTCTTTGCAGTGGGCAGAAGCCAGCTCTACCGCCAATTCTGCTCCGTCCGTAAATAGCGTGGTGATAAATGGAGGCAACAGTATTATTTTAAATCCCAACGCAACCACCACCGTTTCTGTGTCTTATCAGGTGGTTGATAATGATGGTTGCCAGGATGTTTTTGGAGGAGGGGTTAATTCGCCCGTGTTGCATCGTTCGGGCGTTGGATCTTCTTGTTCTGTTGGTGGTGGGTTTTGTTATGCTCCCACTTCAGTCACAAGTAATTGCGCTACCGGAATTTCAGCCAATGTCACCAGTACCTTTGAACTTTGGTATTACGCGGATGCCACCGATGCATCCAGTTCTTATTCGGGCGAGGATTGGAGGGCTAGTTTTTATATAACAGACAATTCCGGAGCAACTTTTTCAACCACCAGCATTAGTGGGGTAGAGGTTGAAACTCTTGTTGCTATGGAAGCTGCTACCAGCAGTATGGTTTATCCAATAATTGAATCCGGAGGTGATAGTGGTTCTTCCACGGTTGAGCTAACTTCTTTTAACGTTGGCAATTCCTCAATAACTATAGCCATAGCCGGAACAGCACTTTCTAGCGGGGAATATATTATTCCTACATCTTCCCAGCACTTTGCTTCAGCCACTTTCACCTATGGAGGACTGGAACAGGAGATTTTGTCAACGAATCAGATTGTTTCCGGAATGAAGCAAATAATAAAAGCCCCATTAGGTAGCTCTTGGGAGGAGTCATCTAATCCTTATCCTTTTGCGCTGTATTACCCAGCTGCCACTGCCCATAGAGACAATCTATATATATTTGGTGGAGAGGGTGGGGGAGGTAAGACCAGCACAGTACATAGGGCCAAATTAGACAATCAGGGCAATGTAATAAATTGGATATCCGAGCGGGCGATGCCCCATCCTGCAAACAGCATATCTGCGGCATTTTATCGTGACTATGTTTATATCCTCGGTGGTTATGTTGATGTTGGAACAGTTACCTCTACTTCAATATATTCGCGAATAAATAGCGATGGTAGTTTGGGAGAGTGGGTTAAAACTACACCCCTGCCTTCAGCTAGGTACTTAATGCCGACCTTGGTCAATAATGGATATATTTATGCCATAGGCGGGGCAGGTCCCTCTGGCTTTGTTGAATCAACTTCTTTCTATGCTCCTATAAATGATGATGGTTCTTTGGGCGCTTGGGCCACCACCACGCCTCTGCCATACTCTATCGCGGCAATGCCAATGGTTGTTAATGGTGATAAGATTTATGTTATAGGCGGTCAATATACCGGCAACAATACCTCCACCGTAATTTATTCAACGATATATAGCAATGGGACCTTGGGTAATTGGAGTAGTACTGCGCCCCTGCCCCAGCAAACTTCTTATATGCCTGCCTTTGTTTTTGATGATAATATATATGTCTTGGGGGGGTATAATTTTTCAAATAGGACATCAACTGTTCTATTTTCCAAAATAAGCAATAATGGCAGTATTGGCAATTGGAATACGGCGACCCCGCTATTGGCTAGCACCAGTGGTCATTTTGCCCTTTATCACAAGCAAAAAATTTATTATGGATTTGGATTAAATGCTCTTAGTGGTCCCACCTCTACCATGTGGTCTTCTAATATTAACTCTGGCGTTACTTATTTCGGACTTTCTTCTCCGGCTGGTTTCCCTGCCGGTAATTACACCGGCTCAATAACTCTTGCTCCGGTATTTTCACCTTAAAACAAAATTTATTTTAAGTTTTTAGGTTATAATTTAAAAGGTGAGCACTCTGCGGCACACTTATTTGCCATTTTTTGTGGCAATTTTGTCGGTTGTGGCTTGTTTTGTGGCGCAAAAAAATATGGCCAAAGGCGCGGATGTATCTTCCCAGGCGTTTTTAAAAAACGCTCCAATCTCAGTGCATTCTATAGTTATAAATTCTGGAGATCCCATAAATCTAAATCCCAACACAACCACCACCGTTTCCGTGTCTTATCAGATTTCGGACGATAATGGCTGTAAGGAAATAGCATCAACCACCATAACTTCTTATCTCTATAGGTCCGGAGTTTCTTCTACTTGCGTGGGCTCTGGTCTAAACGATACTAGGTCTTGTTATATATCGAGCCAACCAGTTAATTTTAATTGTCCTGTTGGTACTAGCACGACCGCATTTGCCACCTCTTCTTTTGATATTTTTTATTTTGCGGATGCTACCGATGCATCTAGTTCTTATCCGGGGGAGGATTGGCGTGCCACGGTTTATGTGGAAGATTCTTATGGGGTTAGTCAGGTTTTACCTACCGGTAATTATCTTCCCATCACTTCGCTCGCGCATAATGATTATTTGTATGCTTTGCTAGAATCTAGCACGGTATATTATTCAAGACTTGCGGAGGATGGCACCATCGGTGCCTGGGCAACCACCACGCCCCTGCCGGGTTTTTATACTAATTTTTCTGCGGGTTCTTATAATGGCAAAATATATATATTTGGAGGTTCTACTGACGGAGGAAATATTAAGACTTCTACGGTTCTGTATTCTTCAATAGGAGGGAATGGCGCCCTCTCTGCCTGGGCAACCACCACCCCCCTGCCAACCTCAACTTATGAAACGTCAGTTTCTATTATAGGTGGTCGGGCTTATGTTCTTGGGGGGAAAACTGGTGCGGGCGGCAGTCCTACCACTACTGTTCGCTATTCCAACATAGCGGCTAACGGTACTTTGGGGTCTTGGGTTAATACCACCGCTATCCCTGCGCCCCGCTCTAGCGCTGTCGCTGCTGAATATGACAATGCCATTTATCTATTTGGGGGCTCAGCTAGCGGAGGAGACCCTACATCTACGGTTTTATACTCCTTTATTGCAAGTAGTGGCACCCTTTCCGCCTGGGCCACCACCACTCCTTTGTCGGTGACTTCTATTTTTGGTTCCTATGGTTTTCAGAATAGAGGACGAGTTTATTCTTTTACCATGAATACGTCTCCTGCCGTTGGATTTTCCTCTTATTATTCAACCATAAACAGTACTGGCTCTCTTGGTGCATGGTCTCCTACCACCGGGTATGATGAGTATTATGCTAGGGGTATGATGGTATATTCTGATACCCCCTATGCCTCCATCTGGCGTTTTGATGACGCGTTCCAATCATTAGAAAGAAGAATTATTTCGGGTAGTTTTTTGGAGGATGGGCAAATATCTGATTGGGGTTTTTATTCCACCTCAGGAGAATCTTCTTCGGGCGTGGAATTAAATACTTTATTGGCCATAAATCCAGCTTCTTCTAGTATCAATTATGGGTTTTTGTCTAAGGGGTCTGATAGTGGAGAGAATAATCAGTTGGTAAATATGTTTAATGTGGGAAATGCCACCTATACACTTCAAATTTCGGGTAACGCCATGACTTCCGGAGGAAATTCCATACCCACATCTTCTCAGCATTTTGCAAGTAGCGTTTTTGTTTATGGCGGGGGAGAGCAACAATTAAGCTCAATTCCCTCCGCTCTTTCTGGGGTAAATATAGCTCCTGCGGGTCTACGTTCTTCTTGGGTTTTGGATTACTTGCCCTATAGTATTAAGGGGCATACTTCTTTGGAGCATGGCAACAAGGTTTATATTTTTGGAGGAAGTCATGGTGCTTCCGGCGCCACCTCTACGACTATTTACGCACCAATAAATGGTGACGGCACCATCGGCGCCTGGTCAACCACTACGCCCTTGCTTAGACCTACAGACCTTCATTCTTCTTTTTCTTATGGGGATAAGATTTATGTTTTGGGGGGTAATGGTTCTGGCGGGCCAACTTCCACTGTTATTTATGCGCCAATAAACGGTGACGGCACCATCGGCGCCTGGGCAACCACCACCCCCCTGCCAACTCCGATTGACAACCTATCGTCTTTCGCATACGACGGTAGGGCTTATGTGGTTGGTGGAAATTATGGAGGCGAATCAACTTCCACTGTTATTTATGCGCCAATAAACGGTGACGGCACCATCGGCGCCTGGTCAACCACCACCCCCTTAACTTATAGAACTTCGATGATTAAGCCGGTTATATATGGCAATAAGGTATATGTTATGGGTGGAATCCATGATTCCATAGCAACTTCTACAAGTATTTATGCCCCCATAAACGGTGACGGCACCATCGGCGCCTGGTCAACCACCACCCCCTTGCCAATACCTCTTTATTCATACCAGTCATTTTTGTATAAAAATCGAATTAATTTAGTGGGCGGAGAAAGTTATTCCTTGGTTGCTAGCACCTCGTATTCTTATATAGATGGAAGCGGAGGGCTTTCTTCTTGGTCTTATGGAGGTCCGCCTATTAGTGAGATATATGGGACTTCTCTTTCTGGCTCATTGGTATATCGGGACAGGATTTATATTCTAGGAGGTAGCGATGATGGCGGAGGTACGGCAACCAGCACAATTTTTTATGCTAATTTAGACGGTAATTCTATATTCTG
>Ga0101944_10004872_pt1 | contig 15993 bp, 17 predicted proteins | sample DewCreD2012metaG_FD_75245 | JGI IMG/M metagenome (GOLD analysis project Ga0101944, IMG submission 75245) | Hot spring sediment bacterial and archeal communities from British Columbia, Canada, to study Microbial Dark Matter (Phase II) - Dewar... ...
TAAAAATATCCCGGGTGAACTGAGAAACGCCATTCTTGACGATGTTGATATTGGTTACGCTCGCACCCACATCAACGAGGACTGCGGTAGCGCCTTCTTCAGGTTCGTAATTGAGATTAAACATATTTTCAAGGGCAAAAACATCTATGTCAACAATTGCCGCCTTGATCCCTGCGTTCTGTAAGACAGAAACATAATCATTAAGCAAAGCTTTTTTAGCTGCTACCAGCATGACATTCATTTGTTTGCTTTTATCTTCGCAGGGACCCATGATTTGAAAATCGAGATTTACTTCTTCTAAAGAAAAGGGGATATACTGTTCAGCTTCAAAGGGGAGGGTTTGCTCTAATTCATCTTCTGTCATGAGTGCGGTCGTTATTTTTTTTATAATGACCGGATGGCCGGAAATGGAAATGGCAGCATTTTTGTTTTTTATTTTATAGTGTTGGAAAAGATTTTTTATTGCCTGTTCTAATAATTCTCCGTGAATAATGGTGCCATTAAGGATGGTATCGCGCGGCAGTTTTGCAATACCAATATGTTTTAGATGATACTCGTTTTTTATTTTATCGAGTTCAACGAGCTTTACTGCACTCGTTCCAATATCAAGCCCGACTACATTTTGTGATCCAAACAATAGCATCAGTTGGCAAACCCTTCTTTATATGTGAACTTTTCATGGTAATATTGGCAAGAAAAATACCTTGCATACTAATCATTGTCAAGCGATATATCAAGTGATTACTAAACAATATATAAATAACCTATTAATGATATTTCAATAGGTTTAGAAATTATGGGGAAAAATAAATAATTATTTATGCTTTTTTTTAAGTTCATAAATCAATTCATCTTCTTTTGCAAGCCCGAGTTCATCACGGGCCATATCCTCCAAATATTTATAATCGCTTTTTAATTTATCTATCTGAATTTTGAGAGAAAGGTTTTCCGACTTTAATTGTGCGTTCTGTTTTTCCAGGGTTTTTAATTCTTCCTTGATTTTATACATGTGAGAAAGTTCTCTTTGTCCAAAGATAATAAGTGCAAGCAGAAAGCTCAAAAGAATCGCGCAGACTATAATAAAAATTTTTTTATTAAGCATAAATTTTAATAATTCCTTTCTTTAAACAAAAAACATGCCCATATTTTACCAAATCTGAAATTGTTGGGCCGTAACTATAAAATATAGTTAAATTTTAAATAGTTATGGCTTTTGGACGCATCATCATCTGCGCGTTTGCAACATAATTGATGCCGAAGAAACCAGAGGGGGCGTACATATCTGTACGCTGACAATATGAAAAAAGCTCTCTCAATGATAAAGGCCAAAAAAATGGGCAGCGTCACATTGTATGATGAAATGTGTGCTGCCCATTAAGAATTCTACAAATTACCGCAAAACCAGTGTCCGCATCGCATGATTTCAGCGTTCAATAATAAGAGCGTGTCCCATGCCACCACCGATGCAAAGCGTCGCAAGTCCTCGCCGGGCATTAATGCGTTTCATCTGATATAACAAAGTCACCAGAATCCGTGCCCCGCTTGCGCCAATAGGATGCCCCAGAGAAATCGCGCCGCCGTTATGGTTTACCTTCGCGGGATCAATGCCCAGTTCCCTTATGCAGCACAGCGCCTGAGAAGCAAAAGCCTCGTTCAATTCCCAATAGTCAATATCTTCTATGCCCAATCCGGCTTTTTTGAGCACCTTGTGAACGGCAGGAATAGGGCCCATACCCATATATGCTGGATCAACGCCGCCGGATGCATACGCAACTATGGTCGCCAGCGGTGTTTTGCCCAGTGCCTTCGCCTGTTCATCTGACATTACAACCACGGCAGCCGCACCATCATTTATTCCTGAGGCATTGCCGGCGGTAACGGTCCCATCTGCTTTAAATGCCGGGCGCAGTTTAGAAAGGGTTTCCAGAGTGGATCCGAACGTGGGATATTCATCCGTATCAAAAAGCACCGGCGCACCTTTCTTCTGTGGAATTTCAACCGGAACTATTTCATCTTTAAATAATCCGGATTTAATTGCTCGCTCTGCTTTGTTTTCACTCTCAGCAGCAAATTTATCCTGCTCCTCTCGCGAAATGCTGAATTTAGTCGCAATATTTTCTGCGGTGATGCCCATATGATAGTTATTGAATTTTTCCCAAACACCATCATAGACCATACAATCAATAAGGGTTCCGTTGTTCATACGATAACCCCAGCGTGCACCGGGCAGCGCATACGGGGTAATGCTCATGTTTTCCTGGCCACCGGCTACGACTATTTCGTTATCACCTGCTTTAATACTCTGTGCCGCCAGCGCAACAGCTTTCAGTCCCGACGCGCATACCTTATTAATCGTAAAGGCGGGCACCTCCTTTGGAATCCCTGCTTTCATCGCTGCCTGGCGAGCCGGATTTTGTCCCTGTGCGGTTGTCAAAACGTTTCCAAAAATAACTTCGTCTACCTGTTCAGGATTTATTTGGGCGCGTTGTATGACTTCTTTTATTACCACTGCGCCAAGATCTGATGCCGGAATATCTCTTAATGCTCCGCCAAATCGCCCCACCGGTGTCCTCGCCGCACTCACTATTACCGCATTCTTCATGATTAACCTCCTGTATGATATTAGAGTAAATAAAAGTGGTTTATAAAGGTTTTTTAAGATATGTCAAGGCAATATTTAAACAGAATCTTCCCTCAAACAGTATTCCTGCAATTCAAACAAATCGCATAAAGAAGCGGAAACTAAAAATTTTGCCAACTGAAAAAAGCTCCCCACAAATCCTTGTGCTTTTCTCCATTCGCATCAAGAAAAAATCTAAACAAAGATATTTGAAATTTATTTTAGCTTCTGATTCATTTGTTCGGGCTCAGTGCTTGCTGCAATGGGTCGTGTGTTCGCCACAGCCATTGCTCGCACCGCCTGTAACTGTTTTCACCAAGAGCTAAACGATACCACGCTGAGCGCACAATTCTCGGATTTAAACAGGTAAGAATCTTACTATTTAAAAAAACTAATTTAACCGTGCGACTGCTGATTATCCTTGCATTATCATGGGTTATTTTTTATGTTTATAATATAAACCAATTTTGTCCCGGCAAGAACCCTGAAATCCAACAAATATAGTTATGTATAAGGAGAGTGCCATGGCTGATGAAATCATACTGACTGAGTCAAACTTTGAAGATGAGGTATTGAAATCAGAACTGCCGGTCCTGGTTGATTTTTGGGCAGACTGGTGTGGTCCGTGTAAAATGCTGGCGCCAACGATTGAGGAACTTGCGACCGAGTATAAAGGTAGAGCGAAAATAGGCAAGCTCAATGTTGATCAACATCCCGCTATTGCTGAAAAATACGGTATCAGGAGTATCCCGACGCTTATTTTTTTTGAGAACGGCGCGATTGTAGATCAAGCGGTCGGCGTGCAATCAAAAAATAATTTGGTAAAAATGCTCAGCAAAAAGGTGGGGTAATTAGCTCTTTTTTCAAAGCGAAAACTTTTAGCCAGACCTGCCGCCAGTGGTCTCTCCTGGTTTATTCCTGGTGCGCACATTTGAACTGACATGCTCGCACCAGGCCCAACGGACCGGTGAGCATCATGTTGCCGCCCGGCGCGGCAAATATAACAGGAAGACCGGTCAGACGCATTTTTTCGCGATGGGGTCCGGTAACTATTATCTGTTCATATGACACAGAACCGGGATTCAAATAAAGCACCCCGTGACCGCCGTCATTGAAGACCTCGCGCGAAGTGATATGCTGCTGGCAAAACCGGGTTATCAAATTCCGCAGTTTTTCCGGTGTGAGCATTCCGGTATGGTGCTCAAACAGTGCTTCAATCTTACGGTCTTTAATCAGCACCGCCAGGGTGTGATCATTTCCCACATTAACAATAACCGACGGCGAGTTATATTCCTCAATACATCCCAGCACGGCACAAAAAGCGGTATCCATCACCAGTATCCTTCCGGAAAAGTCTTTTTGCAGATGCTTTACCAGCGATGTCATGCGGGTAAAAAAAGGCGGCACTTCATCAGCCCAGTAGGCACAATGTGCCGGAGTATTGTCCTGGCGCAGGCGTTGCGCGATGACCTCAAAACGAAATTCCCGATCTGATTTTCCTTCTGCTGAAACGCCATGATCTTGCACTGCCGCCGCAATGATTTCGACATCCACATCCTCGGCAAAGTTTGACAGAAACTGTTGTAAGAGAGGAAAATCCACTTCTTTTATAAAAAGACGCATCCCATTAAAATCATGGGGCGGATTCCCGATGTGAATTCCCAGACTTTTCACCCGGTCAAGGTTATCTCTGACCGAGGCCGCTGCCTCTGGATCCATGTAAACGTGGTAACCCTTATTGATGTGCTGTAGCAAGGCATGGGTAATGCGCCCGCCGCCAATGGTTGAACCATAAATATACAAATCCTGCGTGCAGCGTTCGATCATTTTGCTATAAAAAGCGGTCGGCGAGGGGAGTATCAGCGAAATACAGTTTTCAATGTTCTGCGCGGGATCGTAAAGGAGGATGTCCTGCGTCCCTTGGCCAATGTCAATGGCAAGAATTTTTTGGGTGGCGCGAACGATCCCGGTCACGGGGGCGATCCTTTCGCGAACGGGTGGCGTTGCAGAACCGTCTTGAGAAACGAGGTAACGCTTGAGGGGTTGCTCAAGTTTAGCGTTGTTATTACCGCAGTGGGGTTTGCCGCGCGCAGCGTTTTTTCATGAGCGGTCGTGACGGCGCTGCTATCCCGAATATTGTTAATGATGACGTGAGCTTTTTTCAAAGCATACAGCCTGCTGGGTTTAAGGGGTTGCAGCTCCCCGCCATAGACAAAGAAGGCAAGGTCAGGATTGATATAGGTAAGAATGCTGTTGCCTTCAATCAGCACCCCCGCACAATCGACCAGCAGGGAACAAGCCTGTTCCATTGATTCGATGAGGTTGTGCTCTGGCGTTCTCACCCAAACCACCTGCTTTGCACCGCTGCATTTGAGTCGGTAGGTGTCTTTGCCCGGCACCAAAATAGCTGCATCGTCACAGACAACGGCAGTAAAAAAATCTTCTATGGTGATTTTAATAGCCGCAAAATTTTTTAGTAACGGGAGGAGGTACTCGGCAAGCACGGTTTTTCCTATGCCGGACTGCGCACCGGAAACGGTGACAATATACTTATGGCTCAAACAGGAAACAAGGGACATACCGCGTATCCGCTGTTTTTAAACACACCCACGGTGGTACGTGGCACGTGATTTATTCACGATTTCCGGAGCGGCGAACAGCTTAGCCTCCAATTGCAGACATTCCGCGTGCACATTTTTTAAACACAGGCTCTGCCGCATGGTGTTTTTGCGGTTTTGAAAGAATTGCATCAGTTATGATACGTTCCAGCTCTTGGTCGCTCCACCCATTTCGCAACGGGGTCTTGAGGTCAACTTCGGCATCGGAAAAAAGGCAGGTGCGTAATTTGCCATCGGCAGTCAGGCGCAGGCGGTTGCATGTTGCGCAGAAGTGACTACTTATAGAACTGATAAACCCTAGTTTGCCCGGCGCACCCGGGAAAGCAAACATCTGAGCAGGTCCGGCACCGTTATTGTCCTGGATTTGAACCAGGCTCCCGAGAGCAGTAATTCTTTTTTTGATTTCTTCTGTAGAAACAAACCGTTCTTTACACCAGCCATTTTCGTTGCCAATGGGCATGTATTCAATGAATCTGACATGCACCGCATGTTTCCAAGAAAGACCGGCAAAAGCCGTAATTTCATCGTCGTTAATACCGCGTATTACTACCATATTTATTTTTAGAGGAGAAAACCCGGCACCATTTGCTATTTTGATTCCCTCAAGCACCTGATTGATGTTGCCCCCTCTGGTTATCATCTCATATTTTTCATGGTTTAGCGTATCAAGACTGATGTTGAGCCGTTTAAGTCCCGCTTTGCGGAGTGCTTCAGCGGCGGATCCCAGCAGAATTCCGTTAGTGGTCATCGAGAGATCCGTGATACCCTCAAGGGCAGCAAGTTCGGCAATAAACTCAACAAGACCCTTTCGCACCAACGGTTCGCCTCCGGTAATTCTTATCTTTGAAATGCCTTTAGCTGCTGCGATCCGGGCGATTCTTAAAAGTTCCTCATAATGGAGTATGTCGTTGTGCCCGAGAAGTGAAATTCCCTCCTTGGGCATACAATAGATACACCGCAGATTGCAGCGATCTGTTACCGAAATGCGCAAATAGTTTATGTGCCGATTATAAGCGTCAATCAGTTGTATCATAATGTTTGAAAGACCGAGAAATAAAAAACCCTGACCCGAACGGAAGCGAATCAGGGAACTATTATTTCTCTCCTTTCCGGTCGGGGAGGTTTGAGCCGTTTCCAGCAAAACCCTGTCGGCCATTACCCATGGAATTAATTTCTTTAGGGATAATGACTCGGAGATTATTCTATTAAAAGATAAAATAATATGCGGCTGGTTGTCAAGTGTTAGACGAGCGTTTTGCCTCAATATCCAGGATAATTTTTGGGGAAGGTTCTGTTAGAAAAAGCAGAATTGGAAGAGCCACCTGTTAGTAAATGAAGAAAACAGAGCTAAAGGAGTATAGTTTTTCTATATATATCGTGCTCTTCGTGGTCTTCGTCCCTCTGTTCGTAGCACAGGAGGTAGACGGCGTGAGGACTTTGGTTTTTGAAAGCATGCGTCACATCTGCTTCGATTCGAAAGAGTACCGGGCGATCTCCACGGATCAATTCTTCTTTGCGTTCACCGCTGCGATTATCTTCAAAGACCGCCAGGGTAGGGCCCGATAAAATAAGCGTGTATTCTATCGTTTTGCGATGATAATGATTGCCGCGCACCGCGCCGGGTCTGAGAAATGGAAGATGAACATTACACAACCTGCGCTTTTCAAGTTCTGTATTCTCTATTGGCCAGACGACCCACCCGCGTTCATCTTCTTTCAATGGTATCTCAATATGTTTTACTTTTTCCATGGCATTACAGCAGGGAAAGTGAATTATGGTATTTGCGACGGTTGCGTAATGATGTTTCCCGTTTTTAAATAATCCTCCAAATGACGGGCAAAACTGCCCTGTCTGATGGCGAATATCTGGTGCATTTCTTTAATATCGCACGTGCTGCCTCCCGTGAAGGCAGAGACCAGCCCTTTTGCATTATACACATCATTCGTAACAAAATCTATGCAGGAGGCTAAGAATCGCGCGACATTCGGGGGAATAAAAACAAAGCTGACATTTCTGCCCAAGCAACGGGAAAAGAGATGTTGCAGCTCAAGAAATGTGTATTCTTCTTCTCCGGCAACTTCAATGATGCGACGCGCAGCCTTTGGGTTGTCAAGCGCATCGGCAATGCACCATGCGAGATCTTCGGGAAGAATCGGGCGGACTTTTTCCTCCCGTTTCATGAACATTGGCGCCCAGCCTTTCCGTTGCAATCTGTTTCCCAGTAAAATGGACAAATCAGTGGCCAGGGTGGTAATTCTAAAGACCGTATAGTCAATACCACTCACAATCAGCAAATCTTCAACATGCTTTTTTATCCTGCCGTGTTCGAAATTGCCAAACTTGGCCAGTCCCCAGTAACTGGCAAAAATATATTTCTTAACTCCTGCCTCCTGAGCACGTTTGATCAGGGACAAATTGCCTTCATAGTCGTTTTCCCACAATGCGGAGACCCTGCGTTCTTTGAGGATTCTGGTGCTAAAGGTGCTGATTATTGCCTGCACCCCTTGCACTGCTTGGCTGAGCGATGCACGATCGCGCACATCGCCGTACACAATTTCAACACTGGCTGCGGTAAGCTTTGAGATGTCAGCGTCTTTGCGCACCAGGCAGCGAACCGGTTTACCCCTTCTGCAGAGTTCATCAACTATTGCTCCGCCAAGGTGGCCGGTAGCACCGACGGTAAGTATCATAGCGCGTATTCCAGTGATTCTAAAACAAGGATTTATGATTACAGGTAATCATAAACTTTAACTAAAATAGATACTCAAAAGATTTGATATTATATGGACGTGTAATAAGAAATTTTTTAGCACGCAAAAAATTTCTTGCAAAGTCATTTCTGTTGACAAATGCGTGAAATTTTTTGTAAACATCTTTAACAGGATGTCTCAGAAAGAAGAAGATATTGTTACGGCTCAACTATAAAGAAGAAAAGCTGACCTATTCCCTAATTCTAAGCCGCGTGTAGCAGGTTTGGCGACTGGTCATGTAGTTTTTGTTTTGTGTAAAGCAACACGATAGTAAAGTCTGAAATCGGGACAGTTTTATTAGGTCCTTATTAACAATGAATCATTGATTGACGAAAGGAGAATTTACTATGGCAACCAAGAAAACAGCATCACCATTTCTTCCCTTTATGGAGAAACACGCAAAAGCTCTTAAAATGAACTTGAAAGATTTAACAGTGGAGGCGCTGCGGTCTCTGTTTGGACATGTCTATTACATATGGCGCACCTTTAAACCAGCTTTGGGCGAGGAGGATGGCCTGAAGTATTATGGCAATGTATGGGCAGCACTGGCACACATGTCATTTCAGGGTGCGATGCAGAAATTCGGCCTCAAGGAGGTAAAGGACCTGCCTACCTTTGGTAGGATTGTTGAGGATTGTTTTATCGGGGTTCCGGCCCTGTATGTTACCAGAAGAAGCACCAAAAACGAGCATGTTGGCCACGTTTTATGGTGCGCTAATCCTGCCTATGGTCCTGCTGACAACACCTATAAGCGGCACGACTACTATCGACAAGAAGTATATCTTACCTATGTATATCTCTGGGCATTAATTGAAGATGCCAAAAAAGCAGGATTAAAAGAGGATATTCTGGTTGAACTGCCGTCTGGCAGATGCCGCGACGGTGCCGCCTGTGCCTGTCAAATAGTGTTGCGGACCCGTGATGCAGACCCTGCGCGGCCGTTACCTGAAGTGGAAAATCGTTTTGTTGACCTTGAAATTGGGGATCAAGAGCCGGTCATCTACATCCTGAAAAAGCAGAAACGGACTCTTGAAGAACAGGGCCCGAGCTCATTTCTGGGCTTTTTTGCGGTTGATTTTCTTGCCTGGCAGCAGCTCAATACTTTTGTAAAAGGAAAGGCGCTGGATATCTATTTAAAGCTGTGGCAGACATTTCCGCCCCTGTGGGTAAAAAATGCCAAAATTGATCTTGAGATCGGCAAAGCCAAGACTGCGCGGGACATAGCTGAGATAATACGCTACTGCCAGAAGAAGAAATATATAGGCTATACCATTACTGCGGCTGATGCTAAGTCCGCTACTCTGGTTGCCGCCATGGATCCGTTTGTTGAAGTGGGAGCAATGCTCCAGGCGCCCGCCGGCTATAATCAGGCTCTTGCCAAGATGGATCAGGACTTTGTAAACAATGTTCTCAAAGAGGCAAAAGCCGATAAAATTGCAACCGCTACCTTTACCTCCCAGATAGCAAAGGGAGCAAAGAACAGTGAAATCACCATCAAGGTTAAATAAACCTGTAGGGAAAACGAATGGGCTCATGTCATGTGAGCCCATTCGTTTATGGATTGCTATTTAATTTTTTGGAGCGGAGGGGACACATGGAGGGACGATATCCTATGGATAGAGGCATGAGAATTTTGGGCGGATTTGTGCTGATCATGCTCGGCTTGAATATATTTGAATTGGCAGCCATCAGCAGGATTGTTGCGGTTATAGTGGGAAGTTATGGATTTATAACCGGCATCATAAATTTTTGCCCGATTCTCATGGGCATCAATAAAGAGAAGGAAGTGAAAAGAAAGAAGACGCAGAGCAAGCAGGCGGTCCCGTTGACGGCACTGAAAGGGCTGCGCTTTTTCTCTGGCTTCTCTGATGAAGAAATTGAAAAAATCTTTCAAAGTTGTAAGTTAAAAGAATACCCACCCTCAACCAACATTATTAAAGAAGGGAAACAGACTCGGAAAAGCCTGTATATAATCTTTTCCGGCCAATGCAGAGTTCTTAAAACGCTCTCCGAAATGGGCAGCAAAATAATCAAAACCATTTCAGATGGCGATGTATTTGGCGAACTGTCAGACAATCCGCCGTGCTTTTCATTTATGAGCATTGATACCGCGAAAGTATTGGAGATTGAAGAAGAACCGTTTCGTTTACTCTTACTGCAAAGTCCACGGCTTACAAATAAAATTTATGAAAAATTATTGCCGGTCATGAGCATGTATATGTGTGCGTTGAATGAGCAGGTTAATTATCTGGGAAACTGGGTTTTGCAGGGAAGGGTGCAATCGCCATCCCTTTAACAAGCTGTTGCAAAACACCCTCTGCTGCGTTGCGCTCATCACTCGTCATTGCGACGTATTTTAAAGGACGCCTCATTCCTCATGATTTCGCGCGCCTTGCATTGAATGTTTTTTTAACCAGTCTGTGCAAAAACTAATTGTTCAACAACCTGTTTATGTGAGTCACGGAGCACGTATAAGTAAAGCAGGTGACAATCAGCAGGTCAGGCGATGGCAGATGGTGGTGTGATAGTCAAAGGGGTTTTTTAGATCAAGCCTGATATGATTTTTAAATCCCTGTTCACGGGCCTTTATCAGTGGTGACTGCTGCGCGCGCTTGATAATTGCTTTTAATGATTCCTGATAAATATTTCCCAAAACTGCGCGGTGAAATTCACACGGCCTTACATCTCCCTTCGGTGTGATGTTATAGCGGTTGCGGCAGAAAAGGGCGATTCCCTCTTTTTTGTCTTTTTCACTTACCTTATGCAGATCCGTAACAACGGGGCCCCCGGTCATTTTTAGCTTCAGCAATTTTTCATATGCCTGCTCCAGATCTTTCTGCTCCGGCAGAATGTCGGGATTTGTTTTGGCTCTGCCAACAGGAATCAACCCGTTAAAATGCACGATGGCATTGTAGTCTCCAACAAGCGTTATGATATCATCAATCTGGGGAATTACTCCTTTCCACAGCGTGACAATAATTTCCTTCGGCACATCACGCGCCCGGTCCATCATCTGGATGAGGTTTTTAAATGCGCCGTGGAAACCCCGGTAGGCATCATGTGTTTCCCCAATGCCGTCAAGGGCAAATACCAGAATGGATTTATCTCTGATTTGTGAGAGCTGCTGATCAGAAATTGGATAGCCTGAGGTGGTAATAAATACCAAAAAGTCTCGAGCCGCTTCAGCTACCATTGCCGGCAGGTCTTTGTGGAGGAACGGTTCACCGCCGGAAAATATCAGACAGTCAAACAGACCGCGTGCTTCCTTTATTATCCTGCGAATAGTTTCAAGAGACAATTCCCCTGCTTTAGGAAAGTCGCCATAACAGTGTTTGCATCGGTAAAGGCACTTGCCGGTTATTTCAATCTCAAGGAATCGTGCATTCATATTATGTCGTGCATCGTTGAGAGTGTTTCACCTTTTATACCATAGATTCTTCATTTCCAACATATGGGACTTCGCAAAAAAGAAAAAAGTTGAAAACAAAAAACAAATGCGATACCTTACTTTCGCAGCAATGAAGAATACATACATAAGCACGTTGACGGAACCTATGAAATTTATTAATCATCAGCGGAGGAAGCATGGGAAAGATTAGCAGACAGCAGTCAAGCAGGAGAAAAAAACGCAAAAAGAAGGTTAAACGAATTGGCCGGGGTAAAAGGAGATAATAATAGCGCCGTGTTTTTCCAGAACTACTGGCCTGCGTATTTTCTCAACTATTATATGCGTTGTCGGGCATTTGGCAAACGAATCCCCATCCTCGCAGGCTTTAAAATCACGCATAAATGCAATTTAAATTGTCGGCATTGTCCTTTCTGGAAAAAACCCGAACAGGTAACACTTTCATTTAAAAGAGTAGTTGATATTTTGCAGTCCTTAAGAGAATGCGGCATACGTATTATTATTTTTGAGGGTGGCGAGCCGTTTCTCTGGAAAGATGGCATATATACGATTCATGATGTGGTACAGGAGGCAAAAAAATTTTTTTTCAGTGTCGGTTTAGTGACCAACGGGACATTTCCTCTCGACGTTCCGTCGGATGTCCTCTGGGTGAGCATTGATGGACTTCATGACACTAACAGGCAGATTCGAGGGAACTCATTTAAACAGATATTGCGCCATATAGAAACATCCCGCCACGCTAATTTACTGGTAAATATCACCATAAATAGTTTAAATCACAAGGAAATCCCTGCGCTGGTAAAGTATTTTACCGGCAAGGTGCGGGGTTTTACCATCCAGTTTCACTATCCCTATGATGGAGAACATGCGCTCTGTTTAACGGCTGAAGATAGAGTTGCCGTGTTACAGGAGTTGCTCGACCTGAAACAGGAGGGATATCCAGTTTTAGACTCGTATGACTGCCTGAAAGCCCTGCAGGCTAATAGCTGGCGTTGCGAGGACTGGATGATTGCCAATGCAGAGCCTGACGGGCAAATCAATATGGGCTGCTATGTGAAAAACCGTGCTGAGGTGCATTGCTCATTGTGCGGCTTTGCCGCACACGCAGAGATTTCGCAGGCATTTCAGCTTAAACTCGCACCGTTCCTTGCGGGAATAAAGATTTTCAGGTACCGAAACCTTGGACGGATTAATACCGCATTCGGATCAGCACTATAAACAATCGTTGCTGCTCCACGCCTGTTGTGGGCCCTGTGCCACATATGTTATTGAGCTTCTGTCCCACGATTACCAGGTGACCACGTATTTCTATAATCCTAATATTCAGCCGGAAGAGGAATACCTGAAACGCCTCGGAGCTCTTGAACAATATTGTTTGATTAAAGGGATAACGCTCCTGAAGGGAGCTTACGAATGCAATAGATGGGAAAAGGTGGCAGCCGGTTTTCAAGATGAACCGGAAGGCGGAAAACGCTGTGAGCGATGCTTTTCTCTGCGCCTTGAAGAGACCGCGCGCTGTGCCCGTGAAAATGGTTTTGCCATTTTTGCCACAACCCTGACCATAAGCCCGCATAAAAATGCTGCAGCAATCAATAAGGCGGGACATGCTGCTGCAAAGAAAATCGGCATGCCATTCCTGGAGGCTGATTTTAAGAAAGGCGATGGATACAGAAAAAGTTGTGAGCTGAGCAGGAGCCTCGGACTGTATCGGCAGCGTTACTGCGGATGTTTATATAGTAAAAACGTGAAAAAGGTTAAAAGGTAAAGAGGCAAACAGGCGCATGGGTAACATGTGACCAGTTGCTCGTGACCAGTATTACAAAAAAACGCGACACGAGTCAGGGTATTTTGATGAGGTTACCAGGTGAAACAGGCGTTTGAATTTATACCAATACCAGCGCGTTCGGAAAAACCGCGCATCAGGGGAATTACCATGGTGCTTGACAAAGGGCTGGGGATGAACCAGGCAGAAGACCTCATGGAAGCAGCACCCTACATTGATATTATAAAACTGGGCTGGGGAACCTCCCGTCTTTTTTCAGAGAAGCTAATACGCGCAAAAGTAGCGCTCTATAAAAGTCATGATATCGCTGTCGGCACAGGGGGAACTCTTTTTGAGATCGCCTACAGCCGGGGAGCAACAGAACAATTTTTTAACCATACCTGGGAGCTTGGTTTTAACCTGATTGAAATTTCAAACGGCAGCATCATGCTTAATTATGAGGATAAGACAGCAGCCATTAGACAGGCGCGCACCAGGGGATTCACCGTTATCTCAGAGGTAGGGAAAAAGGACCCGCATGAAGATCATAAACTTACGGTGGCGCAGCGGATTGAAGAGGCGCAGCATGATTTGCAGGCAGGTGCTTTTCAGGTCATTATAGAAGCGCGCGAAAGTGGCAAAAACCTTGGCATTTATGATGATAAGGGCGGGGTTAAGGAGGAAATGACGCAGGATCTGGTGCGGGCACTCGGCATTGAAAATATTATGTTTGAGGCCCCGGAGAAAAGCCAGCAAGCCTACCTGATCCTTCATTTTGGCATAGAGGTTAATCTGGGCAATATACGCAGCGACGATGTGATTCCCCTTGAGACGCTGAGACGCGGTATTCGTGGAGATACTTTTGGGAAGGTGTAGGATTTTTATCGGCCACGAATGGGCAGGCAAATTAGTAGAGACCGATGTGCCTGTGGTAATAGACACCCTCAGGGGCTCAAGCACCATTGTGACAGCTTTGGCAGGTGGGGTTGAGGAAATCATTCCTGTGACTCATGACGAGCAGGCTTTCAATTTGAAACAACAGGGCATGGTCATAGCAGGAGAATCAAGAGGTGTTAAGCTGGCAGGCTACGACCTTGGAAATTCACCGGTAGAGCTTCTGGCAAGAGTGGAACAGAAGCCATTTAAGGCTATGGCATTTAAAACCAGCAACCTTATTCCGCTGCTCTGCGCACTTCCGCGTGCTTGGATTTGCTCAAGCCTTAACATGGAGGCGATCGCCGCCCGCTTATCGGGGAGCAATCTCTGCCTTATTGCTGCAAACGGAGAACACGGGGTCAGCGAGGATCTTGCCGTGGCAGTTGCGCTGCACGCCCGCTTCAACGGGACACCGTTTGATGAGACATTAATTGCCCATTTTATACTTGAGTCTCCTGCGGCAGCCCACCTTGCGTCCATCGGGTATGCTGATGATGTCAGATTTATTGCCCGGGTCAATGTTTATGATATAATTCCATTCTATGACGGCAAAACCATCAAAAAAGAGCGCCGCAACCAGTGTTGATGAACAACTGGTAATGATTTTTCTGCAGCAGTTTATTGAACCGATTTTGAGCGTTCCGTGCAATATGCTTGCCGGTATTTTGCGCGAGATAGGAAAAAAACCGTTGCGGCACATCCCGGTATGCAGAGAGGAAGAAGGCGTGGGAATTGCCGCCGGAGCAGCTCTGGCAGGGAAAAGGCCGCTGCTTTTAATGCAAAATTCTGGTCTTGGCAATTCCATCAATGCCCTCATGTCTCTTACCATGTTATATAAGCTGCCACTTTTCATTCTCATGAGCCACCGGGGCGGACTCGGGGAAAAGATATCAGCACAAATACCCATGGGGCAGGCTGCACCACGTCTGCTCGAAACACTCAGGATACCGTATTTGCAGGTAAAAACATTGCGCGATTTCCCCCAACTGAGTCTGTTTGTGAACGACGCGTTTCACAGGAATAAAATACATGCAGCTTTTCTATCGCGAGAACTCTGGGATGAAACGGAGTGATGTAATAAGGGAAATTGTAAAATTAGACGGGCTCATTATTTCCAATATTGGTCATCCCAGCAGGGAACTGTATGCGGTGCAGGACAGTTCGAGAAATTTCTATATGCTCGGATCAATGGGGCTGGCAAGTTCTATTGGACTGGGAGTTGCGCTGGCGCAGAAACGGCGGGTGTTCGTAATAGACGGGGATGGCGCACTGCTCATGAATTTAGGAACCCTGGCAACGATTGCCCATCATGCGCCGCCCAATTACTGTCTGGTTGTTATTGACAATAAGGCCTATGGGAGCACGGGAAATCAGCCCACCTATACAGCCGGCAGATCCGATTTAGCTAAAATTGCAAAAGGGGCAGGCAACAGGAATGTGCAAAAAGTTAAAACAATTGCTGCACTTCGTCATACACTGAAAAAATGTTATGATTGCAGTGTTATTATTGTCGCAGAGACCGACACGGAAATTAGTGAGGTTCCCATTATTCCCCATTCTCCGCTGTACATAAAAGAAAGATTTCAGAAAGAAATAACCAAAAAGAATTCAGAAGTCAGAATGCAGAATTCAGAGTAATTTTCAGCACGCACTGTTCGGACTATTTACTCCTGTCTTCTGACTTCCGGGAAAAGGGAGGTTTGAATGAGTCATATTTTCGGTCCGGTGCCGTCGCGCAGACTGGGGTATTCCCTGGGGATTGATGCAGTGCCGTTTAAGGTTTGCACGCTTAATTGTGTCTATTGCCAGGTGGGCAGAACCTCTACAAAAACCCTTGAACGCAAACAGTGGATTTCGCCTGAACCAGTTTTGTCCGAACTGAGAGAAGCTCTGAAAAAGGA
>Ga0101944_10004875_pt1 | contig 15976 bp, 14 predicted proteins | sample DewCreD2012metaG_FD_75245 | JGI IMG/M metagenome (GOLD analysis project Ga0101944, IMG submission 75245) | Hot spring sediment bacterial and archeal communities from British Columbia, Canada, to study Microbial Dark Matter (Phase II) - Dewar... ...
CGGACCCAACAGCGTCGCCGTCGATACCAGCCTCTCCCCTCCCGCCCTCTACATCGCGGACACGGGCAATCACCGCGTGCTGGCCTGGCGCGACGCCAGCCTCGCCGGAACGGGCCGGCCCGCCGATCTCGTCCTCGGCCAGCGCAGTTTCCACTCGAGCGCCGCCGTCAACATCACGGCCGCCGGGGCCTTCACCAGCTCCCTCTACGCGCCCACCTCCGTGGCCGTGGACGCCCAGGGCAATGTCTTCGTGATGGACGCCGGCAACAACCGGATTCTCCGGTTTCCAAAGCCCTTCGAACAGCCCGAAAGCGAATCCATCCGGGCCGACCTCGTCATCGGCCAGCCCAACCTCCGCACCAACCTCCCCAACCGCAGCTCCACTGCCACTGCCCCGCCCACCGCCTCCACCATCAGGACGAACGGCGCCAATACCAACGGCATCCAGAACGCCTCCATCGCGTTCGATTCTGAAGGCAACCTCTGGCTCAGCGACTCGGGCAACCACCGCATCCTCCGCTATCCCGCCGCCGCCGTCCGCGGTCCTTCCAACACCGGCGCCTCTCCCAGGGACATCGCCGCCGACCTCGTCCTCGGCCAGCCTGACTTTGTCACTGCCACCCCCAACGCCGGCCGCGCCGACCCCGCCCGCGGCGACCGCCTCCTCCGCAACAGCATCCGCTTCGGCGGTCCGATCGCCTTCGACTCGCGAGGAAATCTCTTCTTCGCCGACGACCTGGCCCGCGTCCTCGTCTGGCAGCCGCCTTTCTCCAACGGGCAGGCCGCCTCCCGCCTCCTCGGCATTTACATCGCCCGGGCGGGCTCAGAGCCTTTGGCCGCCGTCAATCCCTTCACCTTCGGCTTCCGTCTCGGACAGAGCGGCTCCACGGTCATCTTCGCCGGCGGTCCCCAGGGTTTGTGGTGCGAGGGCGATTACCTGTTTGTCGCCGACACCTACAACAACCGCGTGGTCCGCTACGACCCCGTCTCCAGCTGGCCTCCTGAAGATCCTGTCCAGGGACAGATCTCTCCCCGCATGAGCGCCGTCTTCGGCCAGGAGAATTTCAGCCAGAACACGCCCAACCGCTGGCAGTTCGCCGAGCCCAACGCCGAATCGCTCCGCTCTCCCGTCGCCGGCGCCTTCGCCGCCGGCCGCATGTTCATCGTCGATCAGGGCAACCATCGCGTCCTCGGCCTGCCGTACGACGCGGATAACCACCTCCCCCTGCCCGCCGACGCCCTCTACGGCCAGATCGAATTCGGCCTCCGCTCGCCCAACATGCTCGAAGGCCGCGAGCTCAGCGGCGGCACGCTCCAGGTCATCGCCGGCAATCAGATCGTCCCGCTCGGCATCGGGCCGGCCATGGCCTTCCATTACCCCTCCAATCCCGATGAGCCCCCCCACCTCTACATCGCCGACACCGGCAACAACCGCATCCTGGCCTATTGGGACGCCCGCCAGTTCGACTTCGGCAAAACCGCCGACCTCGTCATCGGCCAGGTCGGCCTCACGCGCAGCCTCGCCAACTCGCCCCACAACAACCCGGCCGTTCCCACCCGCACCGGCCTCCTCCTGCCTTCCTCCGTCGCAGTCGACCCCGATGGCAATCTCTGGGTCGCCGACACCGGCAACGGCCGTCTGCTCCGCTTCCCCCGCCCCTTTGACACCTGGGCGACCCACCCCGAAGCCGACGTCGTGCTCGGCCAGCCGGACTTCGAAACCACTCCCGACGGCGAACCCCGCCGCGACCGCCTCTTCCGCCCCATCAGCGTGGCCGTCACCGGCGACGGCAAAGTCATCGCCGCCGATCCCGCCCACCACCGCGTCCTCGTTTTCCAGGGACCCTTTGAAAACGGCCAGCCCGCCGCCGTCATTCTCGGCCAGCCCGACGGCGAATCCGCCTCCCCGGGCAGCGATCTGACCCGCATGAACTTCCCGCTCTCCGTCGCCGTCGATGCCTCCGAGCGCATCTACGTCGCCGACTCCAACAACAACCGCCTCCTCGTCTTCGAACGCGCCGAGTTCCTCGCCGATGGCATCGGTCCCGGACTCGCCCTCAACCTCGCCGCCGGCAACCGCAACGTCACCCCCATCGACGTCCGGGTCAACCGCTCCAATGGCGACATCTGGATCGCCGACGGACGCCAGAACCGCGTCCTCCGCTATCCGAAATACGAAGAGCTCCTCTTCGCCGCTGCGCCCCAGTGGAATTACGGCTTTTCCACTTACGGCCCGCGCACCCTCGCGCTCGACAACACCGGCGGCCTTTATGTGGCCGACGCCGCCCACCGCATCACCATGCACTACCCGCTGCACGGCGTCATCAACGGCGCCAGCGGCTTCCCCCGCATTGCTCCGGCCACCATCGTGCTCCTCCAGACCGACGGCGCCCGCTTCACGGACACGCCCGCAGAAGCCTCCGGCGCGCCGCTGCCCAAAAACCTGTCGGATGTCGAAGTCTTCGTCGAAGGTCTCCCCGCTCCTCTTCTCCGCGTCGGCGAAACCTCCATCCGCCTCATCGTCCCCAAAGACGCCCCCATCTCCGGCCTCGCCGAGTTCCTCGTCCGCCGGCCCTCCACCGGCGAGATCCTCGCGCACGCCTACATCACCATGTCCAACGCCTCACCGGCCGTTCTGTTCTCGGGAACCAACCCCGCCACCCAGGGCCAGGCGCGCGCCGTCAATCAGAACGGCACGCCCAACAGCTCCTCCAGTCCCGTCTCTGTCGGCCAGGAGCTGACCGTGTATCTGACAGGCACCGGGCCCGTCGACGGCCTGCCTCCCGACGGAGAAGCTCCGGGCGCGGAAGTCCCCGTGAGCGACGTTCAGGCCTATGTCATCACGTCGTCCGCTCTCATCCAGGCCACGGTCCTCTCGGCCACTCTGGATCCCGAAGAGCCCGGCGTGTGGCGCGTCCGCATCCGCGTGCCCCAGGTCGCCGCCGACGGCAATTACGGCTTCGCCGTCATCTACCGCAGCATGGCCAGCAACCGGATGCCGGACGGCTCGCGCACCTCGCTGCCGACCATCGCCATCCGCCGGTAACGGCGCCGCTCAGGTCCGCATCAACCGCAGCGCCGGCGCTGCGGCGCCATGGTCGCGGCCCGGATGCTTTGAGTGCGTTCGATCCGCGCTTCCCGCCGCCCTCCCAGCCCGCCAGCCCCCCTGCCGCGCTGCGCTTACGCTTCCACGTCGAGCAGCGCCGGCTCGCGCGCTGCGGCCAGCCGCTCGAGCGAATTCGCGAACCGCGCCTGCGACTCCTGCGCCGCCAGCGCCTCAGCCGCCTCCCGCCGCAGCGCCCGCGCTTCCTGCTCGCACGCTTCTCCCAGCTGCCGCACCCGCTCCAGCGCCGCCCGCGCCGACGGCGGCGCGCCGCCCTCCCGGCACAGCTGCAGGACCTGCTCCAGCAGCCGCTGCCGCCGCTCCAGCGCCTCCAGATACTGCGGATCGCGCCGCCGCAGCAGCTGCAGCAGCTCCTCGCTCGCCGCCGCCAGCTCGGCCAGCGGTCTGTCCATCGCGCTCATGCGTTGTTCGGCCTCTTTCCGAACGCCACCGTCTGCAGGCTCTCAATCGCCGCGTTCAGCATCGTCTTCTGCCCTTCCAGCCGCGCCAGCATCGTGTCGGCCGCCTGCAGCCGCGCCACCAGCGTCAGCCGCGTCGCGCTCACCCGCTCGTAGATCGCATTGATCTGATCCGTCAGCCGCTGATCGGTCCGGTCCAGGTTCTGGATGAACGCCGCCAGCGAGCCCGTCAGCGGGTCGCTGTGCTGCGACAGCCGCCCCTCCAGCGCCGACAGCCCCGTCCGCCCGTCGCCCAGCAGCGCGAAGACCGCGGGAATCTCGCTCTCCGCAAGCCCCTGCACCACCGAACCGTCGAACGTCATCACCCCGTCCGATCCGATCGACACCCCCAGCTCGAACAGGCTCCCCCGCGGCCCCGTCCCCCGGTATCCCGTGATCTCCCGCAGCGCCGCCTTCAGATCCTGCACGAACGACTCGCCCTGCAGCGCCCCCCGCCGCTCGCCCGTCTGCGCGTCCAGCTTCTCCACCAGCTTGTTGTACGCGGTCACGAAACTCTGCAGCGCCCCCGCCACCCCCGCCGCCGACGGCCGCACCCGCACGTCCGCCGTCTGCCCCGGACCCAGCGTCGCCTTCAGCTCCAGCGTCACCCCCGCCACCGCCCCCGTGATCGTGTTCGACGCAGAGCGCATCGCCACCCCGTTCAGCTCGAACTGCGCGTCCGAGCCCCCCGAAATCACCGTCAGCAGATTCGACCCCGCATCGCCCGGCGTCTGCCGCAGCTCGATCCCCCGCTCGCCCGTCTCGTTCGCCGTGATCGACAGATAATACCGCTCCGGGCCCGAGCCCGTGTCCAGAATCGACGCCGTCACCCCCATCCCGCTCGCGTTGATCGCATCGCGCAGCCCCGCCAGATTGTCCTGCCCCGGCTCGAGCGCGAGCGTCCGGCTCTCTCCCCCCACCACCAGCTCCACCGCCCCGCCGCCCCCGCTCACCGGTCCCGCGTCCAGGCTCGCAAAGCCCGCCGCCGTCCGCGCCGCCGCCTGCGTCGCCAGGCTCGTGATGTTCGTGATCCGGTACAGCCCCGGCGCCGCACCCGCCCCCGCCGACGCCTGCACCGCAAACGAACTGCTCGACGCCGTCAGCGCCCCTCCCTGCGACAGCCGCCCCAGCTGCCGCAGCGACGCCGCCAGATCCGCCACCGCCGTCCGCAGCTCCGCCGCCGCCATCTTCCGGCTCAGCAGCCCCGTCTGCTCCTGCTCCAGCGCCCGCGCCGGCAGGCTCGCGATCGACACCGAACGCTCCAGAATCGCCTGGAAATCGTCGGAAAAGCTGCTGATCCCTGTGAATGTCAGTGGGGCAAGCGCCATCGTGACGGCTCCGCGTTTGTCTTATCGGTCCGCCGGCCCGCCTTCTGAGTCAAAAATCCGCTGTCAGCCCCGGAAAATCCGCCGCAGCGTGAACATCCCCGCATGCGACCGCGAGTGCTCCAGCTTCCGCCAGTTGTCGCTCACGCTGATCAGCATCCCGCTGACGTGGTTCGACCGCGACGAGCACAGAAACCGCGCCAGCGCCACCTGCTCGTCCGGCCGCGTCCCCCCGGACGTGCGCAGCTTCAGCGCCGCCTCCAGCTCGGCCGCCCCCGCCCTCGCCCCCGCCGCAATGATGTCGTCCGTCAGGCTCGTGTAGGTCGGCCCCGGATTCATGCAGTTGACCTGCACGTTCGCCTCCCGCACCTCCTCGGCCAGCGTCTCGGCCAGCCGCGCCAGCGCCGCCTGCGCCGCGCTGTAAGACGAAAAATTCGCCCGCGGATGCGCCGCCCCCGGCCCGGCCAGAAACACGATCTTGCCTTCCCGCGCCGCCAGCATGTCCGGCAGCACCGCCCGGCACAGATGCATCGCCCCGCCCAGGTTCGTCTCCACGCCCTCCATCCATTCCCGCGGCTCGCATTGCGCCAGCGGTCCGATCGCCCCGAACGAGCCGTGCGCGCACACCAGCGCCCGCACCGGCCCGGCGGACTCCCGGAACCGCCCCACCGCCTCCTCCACCTGCCGGTAGTCCCGCACGTCGCACAGAAAGCCCGCCGCCCGGCCGCCGGCGTGCTCGATCTCCAGCTGCGCCAGCTCAAGCTCCGCCTTCGAACGCGCCAGCAGCCCGACATGCGCCCCCAGCCCTGCAAACGCCAGCGCCAGCCGCTTGCCGATCCCCCGCCCGGCGCCGGACACGAGCATCGCCCGGCCTTCGAATTCGTTCGCATCCGCCACGGGAAGAATTCTCCTTCCCGATCCTAGCAGCCTCCCCCGCCCGCCGTCACCGGCTTCCCTTGCACTGATACAGCGCCTGGTCGGCCCGCCGCAGCACATCTTCCAGCGATTCGCCCGCCCGGTGCTCGGCCACCCCCATCGCCAGCCCCATCCGCAGCCGCAGCGTCTCTGCGCCCGTGTTGACCTGGTAGTCGCCCCCCAGCGCCTGCTCGAGCAGCCGCGCCCGCGCCATCGCGTCCCGCATCGGCGCCGGCAGCAGCACCACGAACTCGTCCCCGCCCCACCGCGCCGCCAGATCGTCGGCCCGCAGCTGATGCTTCAGCCGCTCGGCAAACAGCCGCAGCAGCTCGTCGCCCGCCAGATGGCCGTGGACGTCGTTCACCCTCTTGAAATGGTTCAGATCGATCAGCACCAGGCTGAACGGCACGCCCGACTCGATCATCTCCTGCGCCCGCCGCTCGAACGACGTCCGGTTGGCCAGCCCGGTCAGCGGGTCCCGCTGCGCCGCGCGCTCCACCTCGTCCAGCCGCCGCCGGTAGCACTGCATCTCCCGTTCCAGCTCCTCCACGATCTGGCGGTTCTCCCTGCGCATCTCCTCCACCAGCGCCGTGATCAGCTGCACCTGGCTCAGAATCTGCTGCCGCAGCTCGCTCAGGTCCTCGCGCTCGGCCGCGTTCTTCAGCCCGCGGGCGACGTCGAGGAACTCCGATTCGTGGCGGCTGCCGCGCCGCTGCAGCGAGGCCGCCGTCTCCTCCAGCAGCTTCACCACCTCGGCCAGCTCCACCGTGCCCGCCAGCTCCCTCCGGATGAAGTCGTGCGCCGTCTGCAGCGCTCCGTCCAGTTCCTTCCGCGCCTCGGCGAACCCCCTCTCGTCCGGCGCCTTCGCCAGCCGCCTCCGGGCCGCCGCCACGCTCGGCGGCCGGCCCTGGATCTTTCCGGCGCACGGTTCGAACACGTGCCGCTCCACGCCCGCCAGCGCCTCCAGATACGCCGCCAGGGCGCATCGAAACAGCGCATGCTGGTACTCCGCCTGCTCCAGGCTGGCTTTCAGGCTGATGATCTCTCGGCTCGTCATGGCGTCCGCGCACTGCGCGTCAAGCCGCATATCGGCCCTGCGCGCACAAGATTGAAGATTTGTCATCCCGAACCCCCCGGCCCCGGCGGGTTTGCGCCAGCGCCTCCAATCGGCTACCATGAAAAGTTGTGGCGCTAGGCCGGGTGCCACCGTGCGCCCGGGCGCCTGCCCACCCGCCGGGACAACACTCAGCATCGTTCCCGCAGCGTCATCGAGAGGATAGACCCATGTTTGCAGTGATCGAAACTGGCGGCAAGCAATACCGCGTCGCCCCCGGCGATACCGTCCTGGTCGAGACCCTGCCCGGCGAAGCCGGCGCGGCGGTCGAGTTCGACCGCGTCCTCGCCGTCGGTAAGGACGACGGCACGGTCGTCGCCGGCGCGGAAGCCGCTTCGGCCCGCGTCCGCGGCGAGATCCAGAAGCACGGCCGCGGCGATAAAGTCATCGTCTTCAAGTTCAAAAGGAAAAAGCAGTACAAGCGCACGATCGGCCACCGGCAGAACTTCACCGCCGTGAAGATCTCCGACATCGTGCTCTGACAGGGAGGGCCCTTCCGACATGGCGCACAAAAAAGGACTCGGCAGCTCGAAAAACGGCCGCGACAGCGCCGCCCAGCGGCTCGGCATCAAGGTCTTCAGCGGCGAGATCGTCAAGGGCGGCGCCATTCTCGTCCGCCAGCGCGGCACCCGCTACAAGCCCGGCGAAAACGTCGGCATCGGCAGCGACGACACCCTCTACGCCCGCATCGGCGGGCGCGTCGAGTGGCGCGACCGCGGCCGCCTCGGCAAGTGGGTCAGCGTCGTCGCGCTGGAGGCCTGATCCCGCTCCGCCTGCAGCGTTTCCGTCCTCCGGCCGCCGGGCGCCCTCCAGGCCCCGGCGGCCTTTCCCTTTTCCGCTCTCCCCAGACTCCCCATGTTCGTTGACGAAGCCATCATCCGCGTCAAGGCCGGCGACGGCGGCAACGGCTGCGTCGCCTTCCGCCGCGAAAAGTACGTCCCCCGCGGCGGCCCCAGCGGGGGCGATGGCGGCAAGGGCGGCGACGTCATCCTGGCCTCCAGCCAGCACTACAACACGCTGCTCCATTTCCGTTTCAATCCCGAACACCGCGCCGGGCGCGGCCGCCACGGCGAGGGCGGCAACCGCACCGGCCGCAGCGGCGCCGATCTGATCGTCCCCGTCGCTGTCGGGACCGTCGTCCACGACGCCGAGACCGGCGAAGTCCTGTTCGACTTCACTGCGCCCGATCAGCGCTTCGTCGCCGCCCGCGGCGGCCGCGGCGGCCGCGGCAACCAGCACTTCGCCACCCCCACCCACCAGGCCCCCACCCGCGCCGAGCCCGGCCAGCCAGGCGAAGAGCGCCGCCTCCGCCTCGTGCTGAAGCTCCTCGCCGACGCCGGCCTCGTCGGCTTCCCCAACGCCGGCAAGTCCACGCTGATCTCCCGCATCTCCGCCGCCCGGCCCAAAATCGCCGACTACCCCTTTACGACGCTCGAACCCCACCTGGGCGTCGTCCAGATGCCGGACATGCGCACCTTCGTCGTCGCCGACATCCCCGGCCTCATCGAAGGCGCGCACGAGGGCCACGGCCTCGGCATCCAGTTCCTGCGCCACATCGAGCGCACCCGCCTGCTGCTGCACCTGGTCGACGTCAGCGAATCGAGCGGCCGCGACCCGAAGCGGGACTTCGACATCATCCTTTCGGAGCTGGCCGGCTACAGCGAAGAGCTCGCCCGCAAGCCCATGTTCGTCGTCGCCACCAAGATCGACATCCTTCAGGACCGCCGCCGCCTGGAGAGCCTGCGCCGCAAGGCCAAACGCAGAGGGCTGCCCTTCTTCGCCATCTCCGCCGTCACCGGGCAGGGCGTCTCCGCGCTGCTCCACGCCGCCGCCGCGGCCGTGCTCCCAGCTCCGGCAGATCCGGGCGCCCCGCCCGCAGAGTCACGCCTGCGGCCTGAATGAAGAGCCCGGGCTGCTCTAATGGCTGCGGAGCTGGATAGGCTCGGCCGCCTGACGAATCATCACGCGGTTGCGGCCGCTGCGCTTGGCCAGGTAGAGGGCGGCGTCGGCCTGGTCGACGAGCTGCATCTCGGATTCTGCTGGAGTCTCGGGCCAGGCGGCCACTCCTGCGCTGAGGGTCATGGGGACGGCCGCCCGGCCGTTTGGCACCGGCTTCTCCGCGATGGCGATCCGAATCCGCTCTGCTGCCGCAGCCGCTTCCTCCGCGTTTGTGAACGGCAGCACCGCGAGAAACTCCTCGCCACCGTAGCGGACGAGGAGATCGCCCTGCCGCAACAGTTGCTTCGCCTGCCTGGCGATCTGCATCAGCACCCGGTCGCCCGCCAGGTGGCCCCAGGAGTCGTTGACCGTCTTGAAGTGATCCAGATCCATCAGAATCACGCTGAGCGGCACCCCCATCCGGACGGCTCTGGCGAACTCCTCCCGCAGGCGGGCTAGCCCGAAACGCCGGTTGTAGCATCCAGTCAGCCCGTCAAGAGCAGCCACCCGTTCCAGTTCGTCGTAGGCCAGCGCGTTGTGGAAGGCGAGCGCCAGCGGCCGGCTCAACAGCTTGAGCCGCCGAATTTCCTCCTCAGTGTAAGGGCGGTCGCTGGCGAGCAACACGACTCCGAGCGCGCGGCCGTCATATTGCACGGCCTCCAGCAGCACGGCCCGTGGCGGGAAACAGGCCACGAGCCTGTCGAGCGAAATGCCTCCGGGCAGCTCGAGCCGCCCGCCTGCGAGCGTTTCAAAGGCTGTCAACACCATCGGGTGCGAGGCCAGCCGCGACGCTTCGACAATGCCGGTCGAGGCTGCCAGCTCCAGCTGTCCGTCTCTGGCCAAATACAGAGCTCCACCTGCCGACGCTGTATGCTCCAGCATCTCCCCGAGCGCCGTCCGCGCCATCTCCTCCAGGCGCAGCTTCTCCACAAGGCGCTCGGTCATCTTTCTCACCGCGAACGTCGTGTGGAGAGCGTCGCTCAGCGCCGCCGCCATCAGGTTGAACGACTCGCTCGCACGGCCCAGTTCATCGTCAGAATCGACCGGTAGGAAGCACTCGGCGGGGCTGCAGGCGCACACGTCGCCCTCATGCTGGATGCGCTCGAGCGCGGCGCGAACCTCCTCAAGCCGGGACGACAGAAGCCTGAACCGCCCCCGAACGACGCTGTTTGCGATGAGCGCGTTGAGGCCGCCCACGCCAAGTCCCGCCAGCACGCAATACACGCGGAAACGCCAGTCTTCGGCGTACTCGGCAGGCACCCCCATCAGATGGGTTGCGAACGGAAATGCCATTCCGACCAGAAGGCCCAGGCCAGTCATGACGATGGCGAGGTCGCGGAAAACGCTTCGCGTCAACCGGACAGGAAGGCCGCAAAGAGAGAACAGTTTCACGACCGACGCATCGGTCTGGCGCGGTCGTTCATGAAGAAAATTTATCGATCTGCCGGCGCTTCTCCTACCGCCCGCCGTCCGAGATCAGCGCCGCCGGGCTGTAGGGCTTGCGCTCGGCCAGATACTGCTGCTCGGCCAGAGCCTTGTAGACCTGGCCCGCGATGCCCGACGCCACGGGGCCGTTCACCGGCGCCCCGCCCGTCAGCAGCACCGTCACCACCAGCTTCCGCCCGTTCACGTCGTTGAAGCTCGCGAACCACCCCAGGTGCGTCCGCGAGTCCGTGCACGTGCCCGTCTTGCCGAAGATCGGCGTCGAGGGGTCGAACGCCGCCCGCCGCGCCGTGCCGTAGTCCACCGCCGCCATCATGCCCGGCAGCACGTTCTCGATGCGCGCCGCCAGCTCGATCCGCCGCTTCAGACGCGGCGTCAGCCGCTCGGCTTCCTCCTGCGTCCGCGGATGCTGCAGCCAGTACAGCGAGCCGCCGTTGGCGATCGCCGCGACCATCGCCGTCAGCTGCAGCGGCGTGATCGCGATCGCTTCGCCGAAACTCGTCATCATCCCGCAGGGCACGTCCTTCGGCTTCCACTCCGGCAGAATGCCCGCGCTTTCGCCCTCGATGTCGAGCCCCGATTTTTCGCCGAGGCCGAACAGCCGCGCGTAGTGGTAAATGCGGTCGAAGCCCAGCTTCTCGCCGATGTCGAAAAAGAACTTGTTGTTCGAGCGCGCCAGCGCTTCCGTCAGATCCATGCTCTCGCGCCGCGTCAGCCGCAGCCGCGTCTCGCGGTCGATGATGCCTTCGTGCAGTCCGGCCACGGCCGCCACCAGCTTGATCGTCGAGCACGGCTGGTAGGCCCCCGAGCGCGCCAGCTTCTGGTTCACCATCGCCAGAATGCGCCCCGTGAACGGGTCGGCCACCACCACGCTGCCGTTGTACGGGCCCAGCGCTTCCACGGCCGCCCGCCGCACCACCGGATCCTCGCCGCCGGCCGCGTCGCCCAGCGTCGAATCGGCGTAGGTCGGCGTCGTCCACGGGCTGTAGCTCCGCCGCCGCGCCGCCGGCGCCCGCCGCGAGGGGCTCGCAGCCACGCCCCGGGCCGGCCTCTGCGCGCCGCCGGAGCGCAACGCGGCCGTCTGCTTCCGGGCCGCAGGCGCGGCCTTCGCGCTCCGCCGGGCCGTCCCGGCAGCCGCCTTCTTCGTCGCCGTCTCCGCCGGCTTGCCGGCGCGCGGCGCCGCGGCCTTCTTCTTCGTCTCCGCAACGGGCTGGATTTTCTGGCTGGAGGCGGGAATCAGCGCCGCCGTCAGGAACGCCAGGCAAAGAAGACGAACCATGCTGCCTTCTTCCTCTCGAATCCGGATTTCGAGGCGGAAGACGCGCCCGGCGTCCCGCCCGGGTCAAACAAGACATCCCTATTCTGTTGTATCGGCCCCCCGCCCGTCAAGCTGAAATTCCCCGCCCGGGGCCGCGCGCCGCTCCCGCTCCGCCCGTGTAAGCTATGGGAGAGATGCCCGTCCGCATTTCCATGGGCTCCTGGTCGTTCGCCTTCGGACCCTACGCGGCCGAGCCGAAGCCTCTCGAGGAGATCGCCCGCCGCCTGGCGCGCGCCGGCTACGACGGCATCGAGCTCAACGGCTTCCCCCCGCACGCCACCCTCGAGCGTTACGCCGCCCGCGCCGAGCGCGCCGCGCTGAAGTCGCTGCTCGACGGTCTCGGCCTCGGCGTCTCCGGCTATTCGGCCGATCTGAGCGCATTCAACCCCATCCTCGAAGAAAACCGCCAGGCCTACCTCGACCGCTTCCGCCGCCTCGTCGAACTCTGCCACGACCTCGGCAGCCCGATGATCCGCGTCGACACCGGCACCGCTCCCGGCTCGCTCACCGACCGCGAGTACCACGCCGCCTTCCACCATCTGGCCGATCTCTGGCGCGAATGCGCCGACGCAGCCCGCGAAGCGCGCGTCGTCATGGCCTGGGAGTTCGAGCCCGGCTTCATCTTCAACAAGCCCTCCGAGGTGCTCGGCCTCTACCAGCTCGTCGGCCACCCCTGGTTCCGCATCCTGTTCGACACCGCCCACGCCTACATGTGCTCGGTTGTCGGCGCGCGCCAGCACGGACCCAGAGAAACTCTCGAGGGCGGCGTCGCCGAATTCATCGAGAAGCTCGGCCCCGCCATCGGCGCCGTCCACGTCATCGACAGCGACGGCACGCTCTACGGCGACGACACCAGCCACCACGTGCCCATCGGCCAGGGGCGCGTCCCGTGGCGCTTCGTCGCTCCCGCGCTCGCCGCCCTGCCGCGCATCGAATGGTGGTGCGCCGACCTGTGCTTCTATCCCGGCGCCTGGGAGATGGTGGAGGACAACCTCCGCGCCGTGCGCGAAATCGCCGCCCTCGCCCAGCCGCCTTCGTCTTCTCCCGCGCCCCGTCCTGGAGGTTCCTGATGCGATTGCTGCCCCTCGCCCTGCTCGCCGCCCTGTCCGCCGCCGCGCAGCCCGCCTATGACCTGCTCCTCAAAGGCGGCCACCTGATCGACCCCAAAAACAACGTCAGCGCCCGCCGCGACATCGCCGTCGCCAACGGAAAGATCGCCCGCGTCGCTCCGGTCGTCGACCCGGCGCAGGCCGCCCGCGTCGTCGATGTCTCCGGCCTCTACGTCGTCCCCGGCATCATCGACATGCACGTCCACGTCTACGCGGGCACCGGCCTGAGAGGCGTCTACACTGGCGATCTCAGCGTCTACCCGGACGGCTTCTCCTTCCGCACCGGCGTCACCACCATGGTCGACGCCGGAACCGCCGGCTGGCGCAATTTTCCCGACTTCCGCTATCGCGTCATCGACCGCGCCCGCACGCGCGTGCTCGCCTTCCTCAACATCGTCGGCGGCGGCATGGGCATCACCAGCGAGGACGACCCCGCCGACATGCTGCCCGAGCCCGCCATCCGCGTGGCCCGCGAGCACAAAGACCTGATCGTGGGCATCAAGGTCGCCCATTACAGCAAAGAGGGCTGGCCCGATGTCGACAACGCCCGCAAGGCGGCCGACGAACTGAAGCTCCCCATCATGGTCGACTTCGGCTGGACGAACGAAAACCGCAACCTGAAAATCCTGATGGAGGACAAGCTCCGTCCCGGCGACATCTACACGCATTGTTATTCGGGCCACCGCGACGAGCTGCTTGGCGGAAAAACCAACCCCGCCATGTGGACCGGACGCAAGCGCGGCATCATTTTCGACGTCGGCCACGGCGGCGGCAGCTTCTACTGGAACATCGCCGTGCCGATGACCCGCGAGGGCTTCTGGCCCGATTCCATCTCCACCGATCTCCATGTGGGCAGCATGAACGCGGGCATGAAGGACATGACCAACGTCATGTCCAAGATCCTCAACCTCGGCGCCACGCTCGAGGACGTCATCCGCATGTCGACCTGGGCCCCGGCGCGCCAGATCGGCCGCCCCGGCCTCGGCCACCTCACGGAAGGCGCCGAGGCCGACATCGCCGTGCTCAGCCTCAACAGGGGCAAGTTCGGATTCGTCGACGCCGCCGGCGCCCGCTTCGACGGGGACCGGCTTCTGACGGCGGAACTCACGGTCAAGGGAGGCGCGGTGGTCTGGGACCGGCTCGGCCGCGCCGCCCAGCATTGGGAGAAGTTTCCCTACAGGAAGCGCGAACGCCCGCGCTGACGCGGCCGCCGCTTATCCGGCCGGCTCGAACGGCCACACCGAGGTGGTCGAGAAGCCCCCGTCCACCGCGATCACCTGCCCGCTGATGTAGTCCGAGCCGCTGCCGGCCAGAAACACCGCCAGCGGGGCGATGTCGGCGGGCGAGCCCAGCCGCGCGATCGGCTGCGTTCCTTTCAGCCACTCCCGCATCTCCGGCGCCTGCCACATCTCCCGGTTCAGGTCCGTCAGAATGAAGCCCGGCGCGATGCAGTTCACCTGGATGTTGTGCCGCCCCCATTCGGCCGCCAGCATCCGCGCGAGCCCCGCCAGCGCCGCCTTGGTCGTTCCGTACACCGACGCGTACGGCAGCCCCAGCACCGACGTCAGGCTGCCGATGAACACCACCTTGCCCCGCCCGCGCGCGATCATCCCGCGGCCGGCCATCTGCGTCAGCTCGAACAGCCCCGTGAGGTTCGTCTCCACGATCCGCCCATACTCCTCCGGCGTGTAGGCCGTCATGGGCTTGCGGATGTTGATCCCCGCCACGTTCATGAGAATGTCCGCCGCGCCCGCCGCTTCGGCCGCCCGCAGCCGCGACTCGCGCGAGGAGACGTCCAGCTCGAGCGCCTCCGCCCTGCATCCTTCCGCACGCAGCCGAGCCGCGGCTTCCTCGAGCGCCGCCCGGTTGCGCGACGCCAGCAGCGTCTCCGCGCCCGCCCGCGCCAGCGCCTCCGCGACCGCCAGCCCGATGCCGCGGCTCGCTCCCGCCACCAGCGCCCGCCTCCCGTCCAGCCGGAACCAGGTTTCGACGTTCATGCCAGACAGCCTATCAGGCCGGGCCCGCATTTTCCTTCACGCGCCGCCGTCCGGTGCCGATAAGCGCACCAGAAAACAGGGAGGTTCGCAGCCCATGCCTGTGGATGTCATGATCGTCGACGATTCCGCCGCCATCCGGAAGATCCTTCACCGCGTGCTGTTGCAGGCCGATGTGCCGCTCGGCAAGGTGATCGAGGCGGGCGACGGCGTCGAGGCGCTCGAGAAGCTGAAGAGCACCAAAGTCGGCCTCATCCTCTCCGACATCAACATGCCCAACATGGACGGCCTGGCGCTGCTGGGCGCGCTGAAGGCTCAGGAGTCCACCCGCGACGTGCCCGTCATCATGGTCACGACGGAAGGCTCGAGCTCGCGCGTCATGGAAGCCGTCAATCTCGGCGCTTCCGGCTACGTGCGGAAGCCCTTCACCGCCGAGCAGATCAAGGAAAAGCTGGCCGGCCTGTTCTGATGCGCGCCGCCCCTGACGAGGAGCCATCCGCCATGACACACGACAAGCTCGTCGCCTACATCCGGACTTCCACCCGCGACGTTTTCACCACCATGCTCGGCCTCGAACTGACCGACGGCGAGCCGTTCATCAAGGAGGAAGCCCCCGCGCCGACCGACGGCGTTCTTGCCCTCATCGGCCTCGCCGGCCGCTGGGCCGGTTCCGGCACGTTCTCCTGCACGGCGCCGACGGCCATGCGCCTGGCCTCGCAGCTGCTGATGCAGTCCTACGACGCCATTGACGAGGAGGTTCTCGACGCGGTCGGCGAGATCACCAACATGGTCATCGGCAACGTCAAGACCGCGCTCGAGGAGGAGCTCGGCCCGATGGGCCTGTCCATCCCCACCGTCATCTACGGCCGCAATTTCACCACCCGCAGCATCGGCCACAGCAAGTGGACCGTCGTCCCCTTCCACCTCGATGGCGAGGTCATCGAGGTCCACCTCTGTCTGGCCCCCAGCAAGGACCCGGCCTCGCTGCGCATGCCGAAAGACCACCCCGCCGCAGTGCTGTCGATCGAGTGAGCCGCCATGTCCGCCCCGGCCATCCATCCCCTGCGCTTCATCATCGTCCGTCTCGCCGGGCGCGACTTCGCCGTCCCCGCCGCCCGCATCTGCGGGATGCTCCTGCGCAACACCGCCACGCTCCGCCCCGGACAGCCCGCCGGTCCGCTCCGCTACAGCCTCGAACTGCAGTCCCGCTCCGTGCCTGTCCTCGTCCCCCATGCCCTGCTCGGACTGGAAGAGCGTTC
>Ga0101944_10004876_pt1 | contig 15973 bp, 14 predicted proteins | sample DewCreD2012metaG_FD_75245 | JGI IMG/M metagenome (GOLD analysis project Ga0101944, IMG submission 75245) | Hot spring sediment bacterial and archeal communities from British Columbia, Canada, to study Microbial Dark Matter (Phase II) - Dewar... ...
CGGTCAGCGGGGCAAATTTCACCTGTCAGGGCAATATTCTGGTCAGCGAAGCCACCGTCCAGGCCATGGCCGAGACCTTCACCCGCGCCTCGGGTGAACTGGCGGACCGTTTGGTAGCCGCCCTCGCTGCCGGTGAGGCCGCCGGAGGGGATGCGCGCGGGCGGCAGTCGGCGGCGGTGCTGGTAGTCAGGCCTGGCGGCGGCTACGGGGGTTACAACGACCGCTACCTCGACCTGCGCGTTGATGATGATGAACAGCCCATCCAGCGCCTGGCCGCCCTGGTTGAACTGCATCACCTCTTCTTCAGCCGCTCGCACCCTTCCGAACGCCTGCCGCTTCAGGGCCGTTTGCTCGAAGAGCTTCAAGCCATCCTCGCCGCCCATGCCGGGCTTGCGGGCTACGAACCGGGCGTTTACGATGAAGCCACCCGCCGCGCGCTGGATGCCTTTGTGGGCCGCGAAAACCTCGAAGAGCGCGTTGATACGCGTGCCGGCCTCATTGATCCACCCGCTCTGGATTATCTCCGGCATAAATTTCGTTAAGGTGCTTCCTATGAACCCCTTTCAAATGTCTGTTCAGTCCTACCTCGCCGGGCGCGGTCTGCCGACCGGCGATGCCTACGACCTGCCCGCTTCGCCCCTGCGCTTCCCCGATGGCGCTCACTACCGCATTGAAATCCCCAGCGTCGAGGGGCCGCGCGTCTTTGCGGCCGTGCTGGAAGAAGCCGCCCGCCTGCGCGTACCGATCCACCGCATTTCGCAGGGCAGCGGCATTATGCTGCTGACCGATGCCGAAATCACCGAAATGGTGCGCCTGGGGCAAGAAGCAGGCACAGAAGTCAGCCTGTTTGTCGGACCACGCGCCGGTTGGGATGTTGGCGCTCAGGTAACAGCCACCGCCGGGCGCAACCTGGGGGCACGCCTGCGCGGGATGGACCAGGTTGTCTATGCCGCCGAAGACGTGACGCGCGCCTGCGCGTTGGGCATCCGCTCGGTTTTAATTGCCGACGAGGGCCTGCTCTGGCTGGTTGATCAGATGAAGCGCGACGGGCAACTGCCATCTGACTTAATCATCAAAGTTTCCGTCCAGATGGGCGCAGCCAACCCGCTGGCTGTGCGCTGGATGGAAACCCTGGGCGCTACCACCTACAACCCGCCCACTGATCTGACGCTCCCGCAGTTGGCCGCTTTGCGCCAGGCTGTGACACTGCCGCTGGATATTTATGTGGAAGTCCCCGACGATTTTGGCGGTTTCCTCCGCTACTACGAGATTCCCCAACTGATCCGCTCGGTTGCGCCGGTTTATATCAAGCTTGGGCTGCGCAATGCGCCCAATATTTACCCCACCGGCCTGCACCTCGAAGCAACCGCCGTAAACATGGCGCGCGAGCGCGTCCACCGCGCCGCCATCGCCCTCGATATCATCCGCCGCTACTGCCCAGAGGCCATTACCTCACCCCTGCCGTGTCAGGGCCTATAACATGGACATCGAAATTCTTAACCCTCACCGCCTTCTGTATTGGTGCGAGCGCCTCAAGATGCCGTCCGGCGCGGTAGAAGCGCTGGCACAGGTCTCCGCTGAGGTTTGCGACTCACCGGCCCTGCTCGCCAAATTCACCGCCTTCCACCACGCCACTGCCCTGCGCGGAGAGTGGCACACTGACTGGTCTCCCCTGCCGTTTGACCCCGAGGTCGAAGCTGCTTTGGGCCGGCGCGCTTCACTCTTTTATTTGCTGGCCTACCTGGCCGCCCTGCCCTACGCCTGGCAGGAATACAACCGCCTGGGCATTGACCCATCTATCTTCGACGCCACCCTATACGACCTGACGTTCTATACCCTTCAGGCCACCGATGTTCACGGCTACTGGCGCTTTGACCAGTTCATGTGGGTCTGGCGGCATCTCTCCGTGAAGCTCTTCCGACTCGGCCGCCTTCAATACATGCTCATCCCCTACCACGGCCATGCCACCGCTTTCCGAGACCGACAGAGCGGCGAGATTTTGCTGTTATGCGGCCCCACCATTCCCCTGCGCGCCGATGGCTGGGCGCAGGGGGCCGGTGGAACTGCCGCCGGGCCGGACGAGGCTACCTGGTACGCCGTCTACGAAGAAACCGCCGCTGGCTGGCACGGCAACCCTATTTGTCCCTATGGGTATGCCCTCAAAGAGCCGGTTTTCCTCCCTCGCGACCGCTGGGAAAAGATTCTTACCCAGGGTGATACCGTCCTCGACCTGCACATTCCGCGCGGTCACAGCCTGACGGCTGAAGAATGCCGCGCCTCTCTGCGCCAGGCCCACGATTTCTTCGCCCATTTCTGGCCCGATCAGCCCTTCCGCGCCGCCTTCTGCCATACCTGGTTTTTTACCCCACAGCTTCAAGCCCTGCTGCCGCCCACCAGCAGCATCGTCAACTTCCAGCGAGAGTTTTACCTCTATCCACATGCTGGCGGGCCGCAGTTCTTATGGTCTTTTGTCTTTGGCGAAAAATACCCCGACCGGGCCACCGCCCCGCGCGACACCTCCCTGCGCCGCGCCGTCCTCGATTGGCTGGCTCAGGGCAAAGAACTCTTCGATCTGCCGGGCGTGCTGTTTCATTCACCTGAAGAATGGGGGACACAGCCGTATATGCGCCGTTGGGATCGCCAGCGCCCGCAGGAAGGCCCGGTAGTGTGATACAATTGGCAGCCGTTATGAAAGTTTTGGTATCTCTTGCCAGGTTAGATCTTCCATGAAACTTTCCGTCGTCATCCCTGCCTACAACGAAGAATCAGCCATTAGAGCCGGCAAACTGGCTCAGGTCAAAGCCTGGCTCCGCCAACAACCTTTCACCAGCGAACTGATCGTCGTCAACGACCAATCGCAAGACGCTACTGCCCAACTGGCCGAGGCCTACGCCGACAAGGTGCTGACCATCCCTCACGCCGGCAAAGCCGCCGCAGTCATCGCTGGCATCCGCGCCGCACAGGGCGAACTGGTGCTGTTCTCCGATATGGATCAGGCCACCCCCATTTCTGAAACCCCCAAACTCCTCGAAAAACTGAGCCAGGGCGCGCACGTCGCCGCCGGAAGCCGGGGGCTGGTGCGGCGCGGCGCTCCGCCAGGGCGCTATCTGCTCAGTTGGGGCCAGGCCATTCTGAAATACATCCTCCTCGGCCTGACGATTACCGATACCCAGTGCGGGTTTAAAGCCTTCTCCCGCGAGGCTGCCTGTGACATCATTGATCACCTCGTGGTTTACGCCCCCCACCGCCTGGGAACCGTTCACGGTCCCAGCGTCACCAGCGGATTTGACGTGGAGTTCTTGTTCGTCGCCCAGCGCATGGGCTACTGCGTCTCAGAAGTGCCGGTTGAGTGGAATTACCAGCACACCCGCCGCGTCAACCTCTTCCGCGACGCTCGCCGCGGGCTTGGCGACCTCTTCAGCATCATTCTGGCCCGCCTGGCGCGCCGCTACCCCCGGCGCAAAAAGTGCCTGAGACCGCCGCCAGCCATCAGCCATCAGTCTTAAGAGGCTGTTCGCGGTTCGCTGAAAGATGACTGCTTTTCTGGAGCGTCTCCGGCACCAGCAGTCCAAACACAGCCGCCGCTACCACCCCGGTCGCGGCGATCGCCCACGCAGCCGGCCCTAACGCCAGCCAGTCGGCCACTCCACCCACCAGCAGCGGCCCGCCGGTTGAGCCAGCGTCTCCAATCAGGCTCCAGATTCCCAAAAATTCACCGCGCGCGTGTTTTGGAGCCAGGTCGGCTCCCAACGTCAGCATCACGCCAGACCCTAACCCGTTGCCCAACCCATTGAGCGCCGCCGCCAGGATCAGCCCACTCACACTGTTTGCCAGTGGAATCACTGCCAGCCCCAGGGCCATAATCAACGCTGAAGGGACGATGGCAAACTTGCGCCCCCAGCGATCCATAATCATGCCAGTAGGGTAGAACAGCGTCATATCCACCATTGACGCGATCCCCAACACCAAGCCAATCTGCTGTACGTCCAGGCCCAATACATTGGCCCCATACAGTGGGATGACCACGCCCGGCCCGGCCCGCACCATCTGCATCAGCGCTTGCCCCAGGCCCGGAAACGTCAACCGCGCGATCTGCTCGCGGAACGTCCGTCCAATCGAAGCCAGCGTCATTGCCTCGCCGCGCGGGGTAAAATGCTCCGCGCCGCCCGCGCTGTGATTAAACAGCGCAATCGCGCCAATCGAGAGCAGTACCACCAGCCCATACAACAGGAAAGGCGCGCGCAGGCCCCACCCCGCCGCCACCGCGCCGCCGATTAACGGCCCCACAAAGCGCCCGGCCCGGAAGGTTCCTCCCAACAGCGCTACCGAGCGCCCGCGCGTGGCAATGGTGATCGTCTCCGCAATATAGGTGTGCCGCGCCACGTTGTACAGCGATGACCCGTACCCAGCCACCAGACGCAGCGCGAACACCTGCAAAATATCTCTCGCCCAAAATAGGGCCAGGCACGACAGCGCAATGATCCCCAGCCCGATCATCATGGCTTTCTTTTGCTCCAACCGGCGCAGCAAAAAGCCGTTGGGCAGGTCGCCCAACAGCATCCCCAGCCCCTCGCCGGCCAGTGCCAGCCCTACCCACAGGTAAGCAACCTGAAAATCTGCCGCAAACAGCGGCAGCACCGGCGTAAGCATGCCCTGCGCCACCGAGAGCAGCAGGGCCGGCAGGTACAGTGGCAGAATTAATGGGTGGCGCATATTAACGCTTGAATATTCCCAATAGAGTCCCCTTCCAGCGGTAGTGCCTCCCAATGGCCGCCGCTGTCCGCGCTCGTCCAGATATGCCCGTCACTGAGGCCCACCAGCAGCCGGCCCTCGCACACTACCAGTGCATAGGGCATAGCGGTCAGCGCTCCCCCGGCAATGCCATCCGAAACCGGCTGCCAGGGTCCTTGCCCGCGCCAGCGGAAAATGCGCGCCTGTGCGTTCATCCCGCCGTGAGCCGGGCCAGGGCCGGTTGAAGCAGAAATATACCAGGTATCGGGATCGGCAGGGTCCACCGCCAACCCCCAGGCATAATGGCGGTCTAACCCGGCGTTGAGCGTTTCCCAGGTCAGGCCGCCGTCGCGGCTCCAGGCGGCGCCGCCGCCACCGGCTTCGTAGGCGCGGTTTGGGTCTTGAGGATGCCAGGCCAGGGCGTGCGCATCGCGCTGCGAGCCAGGGCGTTGATCGTGCCAGGTTGCGCCGCCGTCGGTCGTCAACAGCACGCCGCCCAGTTCAATTCCCACCAGCAGCCGCCCCGCCTGCTGCGGGTGAGGGGCCACCCAACGCACATGCGAAGTCCACGGGCGCGGCGGGAAGCTCCAGCTATGCGCCGATGGCAGTTCCAGCATCTGGTCGAGGGCTGTCCAGGTTTGCCCGCCGTCAGAGGAGCGCCACAATCGGCTGGGTTCGCAGCCCACATACAGGCTGCCATCCGCCGGAGAAACCGCCACCGCAAATACATCGGCCTGCGGCAGACTCAGGTGCTTCCAATGATCGCCGCCGTCTGCACTCTTCCACAGGCCGCTGCCGCGCGTCCCTACGTACACCGTTCCCGGCGCGTGCGGGTCAGCGCACAAACAGGTAACGTTCTTGCCCCGCAGGCTTAGTTGCACCTGCCAGCGCCCGCCCACCCCTTCCGGCGGCGAAGTACGGGCCGGTGGTAAAATGCGGGCAAAGGCGCTGCCGGTTACAGCATAGAGGATGTTCATGCACTCCTTTTCTGGGGGATGCGTCTTTGCATTGGTCAGAGGAAAAGCCAACTGCCGGGGTGAGGGGGGCACCCAAGCAGTTGTAAACGTAAGTGTACCCCCGCGCCATTATATCGGCAAGGCCGCTGAAATTCCAATCATGTTGCAATCCCTCTTACTGCATTGTAGAATCATTACAGGAATGGCGCCGCACGGGGTATTCCGCCCCTGCTCTGTGCGGCCCTGACCCACAGACCGGCGCGCCGGAGTGTGTTATAATCCGACCACCGCACCTTATCTTATTCAAGTCAAGCTAGAGAAATTATGGCCGAAGTAGCAAACGAAAATGAGATGAGTATTTGGGATCACGTCGGCGAACTGCGCGCCCGGCTGCTGAAAGGCATGGGCGCGCTGGTGCTGACCACGCTCGTCTCGGTTTTTTTCCTCGGAGAGTCTTTCCTCGCCATCCTGGCCGAGCCAACCGGCGGCCTGACGGCCCTGCAAGCCATTGATCCCACCGAAAGCTGGGGCGTGTATATGCGCGTTTCACTGCTCTCCGGGTTCATCATGGCGCTGCCCATCATCGTTTACCAGATCCTCGCGTTTGTCGTGCCGGGCCTGTACGATAATGAAAAGCGCTGGCTGCTGTCAGCTATTCCGATTGCCACGGCGCTATTTATTTCCGGCGTGGCGTTTGCCTACTTTGTCATGCTGCCGGCGGCCATTCCTTTTTTGTCGAATTTCCTGGTGAAATCTAACTGGCGCGTGTCCACCTATGTGGAGTTTGTCACCAACCTGCTGTTTTGGATCGGCATGAGCTTTGAACTGCCGTTGGTGATGTTCGTGCTGGCGAAACTGAAGATTGTCTCTGCCGCGATGCTGTTGAAGCAGTGGCGCTACGCTGTAGTTGCCATTGCCCTGCTGGCGGCGGCGATCACCCCCACAGTTGACCCGGTCAACATGGGTCTGCTGATGGCTCCACTGTTTGCCATCTACCTGCTCAGCGCCCTGTTTGCCGCTCTCGCCCGGCGCTAGGAATCACCTTTTAATACTGACCTAACTTTTTGGCCGCCGCGTACATCGTCAGCACGTTCTCCGGCGGCACATCGCTCTGGATATTGTGCGCCGCCGAGAAGATATATCCCCCACCCGGCTTCAAGGCGTGCATCACGCGGGCTGCTTCGGCCTCAATCTGCTCCGGCGTTCCAAAAGGCAACACGTTTTGCGTATCAAAGCCGCCGTGAAAGGCCAGGCGCTCGCCGTAGGCGGCCTTCAGGCGCTCCGGCTCCATCCGGGCCGCTCCCGGCTGGATGGGGTTGAGAATCTCCACCCCGCACTCCAGCAAATCGGGGATAAGGGCAAAGACCGAGCCGCACGAGTGATGCCAGTACGCCGCGCGGGTAAACTGTTTGGTAAAAGCGATACGCTCGGCGTAATAAGGCTTCACCAGCGCCCTGAAGGCACGAGGCGAAATCAGCGGGCCGGTTTGCATTCCAAAGTCATCGCCAGAGGTTGTCAGGTGAATATACTCTCCAACGGCCTCATAATAGGGGCGGATAAACCGCTTCTGCAAGTCGAGGACAATATCGAAAAAGCGCCGCACGAAATCGGGGTCGCCGGCCACGCGCAGAAGAAAGTCATCAAAGCCGCACATCCAGCAGCCCAACTCCAAAACGCCGTAAACAGGGTGTTCGGCCACTACCACTACATCGGTTTCTTCCCACAGGCGGCGGGCCTCGGCGCGGAAGCCGTCTAACTGTGCCTGAGTAAACCAGCGTTCCGGCTCCGGCCAGGGGTAGCGGTCGAGGTCCGCGCAGGTTGCGCCCCGAAGCGGGCTGTGAACGATATCCCAATACTGGCCGGTCCAGGCGCGCTCAACACCCCACATGTCCACCCGCCGGTAGGGGTTGCCGCGCAGCGGGCGGTCGCCGGAGCCGATCAGGTCACCCACGCGGCGGAAGTCGATCTCCAAAGCCCGCAAAATACGCTCATCGAAGGCACGGTACGGCCCCGGCGGCGGCCCGGTAAAACCCAACAGGTTGCGCAGCCCGGCGGCCACCTTATCATCAATAGCCGTCAGCGATGTGCCGGCCAGATCCAACGGTACGCGGTCGGCTTCCTGGTGCGCCAGGATGCGGGCAAACCGCTCACGGGGGGTAAGAGAGGAAGGGACAGGCATCGCTAGAGATCCTTCCATGCCTTAAGAGTGCGAAGCCAGCGGCTGGTTTTATCCCAACGGCTTCACCCGATACCAGTAAGTATAGCATTCCCGAAATTCCAGCCCGGCGTACAGATTGAGCGCCGGTGCGTTATTCAACATCACCTGAAGGTAAGCCGTGCGCGCGCCCTGACGTTTCCCCCAATCAAGGAGGGCGCGAACCAGCCGCCGGGCGTGTCCCTGGCGGCGGCAGGCCGCATCGGTGACAATGTCAAACAGGCCCAGACAGCCGGTTTGCGCCACCCCCAGCCCGCAGGCTACCAGCCGTCCTTCCTGACGGATGGCGGCATACCCGGTAACCGGCGGGATGGCGGCTAAAATTTGCGCGTGCATGGCCTGGCGCTCAGGCGTCACCGCACTGAAACGGTTGAACGCGCTCAACCATTCTACGCCGGGCGTAGAGGTGATTTCCACCCCATCATGCGCGCCCCCAGCCAGTGGAAGCGCGGCCAAATCGAGCAGTTGAACGCTGGTAGGGGCATCCAGGGCGTAACCCCGCCCGGCCAGGGCTTCATCCAGATCATGCGGCTGGCTTGCAGCCGTCATTTTAAAACAAGGGGGCAGTCCGCGGTCTGCGTACAGGGCTTCGCAGGCGGCAATTTTTTGGTCCAGCGGCAGCGTGGAAGGATACAGCGGGTGAACCGAATTGGCGCGGCGGGTATAACCGTTGGCAAAGCGCAGCACCCAACCATCATAATGCAGCGTTTGCAGGGCGGGCCAGGCGTTGATAGAATATTCTTCAATGCAGCGAATCATGGAGTTCTCCGGGGCTTCGGATACTGAAAGGTGGGATACACAAATTTTAAATGATCTACACCAAATCTAAATACGATCATGGTATTCTTAATTTACAGTTTCGCGACCCAACCGCTAGAAGGATACCATGCCGCAGACGATTTTAGTTGTTGATGACCAATCCAGCGTGCGCCAGTTACTGCAAGATTACCTGACCGAACAGGGCTTTCGGGTGATTTTGGCGGCTGATGGGCAAACCGCCCTCTACACTGCACGCCGCGACCCGCCCGATCTGATCCTGCTCGATATTATGATGCCCAAGATGGATGGCTACCAATTCTTGCGCCAGTACCGTCAGGAACGCCAGACGCCCATCATCGTGATCACCGCGCGCGAGGAAGAAACTGACGCGGTGCTGGGCCTTGACCTCGGGGCAGATGATTACGTGGTCAAACCCTTCCGCATGCGCGAACTGGCGGCCCGCATCCGCGCAGTACTGCGCCGCCATGAAGAAGCCCCTCAACGCTTTGAAGTTCTACGTGCCGGCGAGATCGAACTGGACGAGCGCGCTCACACTGTCACCGCGCGCAGTCAGCCTGTTGCGCTGACGCCCATCGAGTTTGACCTGCTGGCAACGCTCATGCGCTCACCAGGGCGCGTCTTTACCCGCGCTGAACTGGTTGACCGGCTTGCTGGCAGCGGCTTTGGCGGGTTAGAAAACACCCTCAACGTTCACATCCGCAACCTGCGCTTGAAGATCGAACCCGATCCCGCCAACCCGCGTTACATCGAGACGGTTTTTGGTATCGGCTACCGCTTTCTGAGGGATGCGTGACGCGCTCGCTCGCCTGGAAACTCGTTCTGGCCTTTGCGCTGGTAGCCTTCACCAGCGCCACCCTGGTTTCGGCCTTCGTACGCCTCACCAGCGCCGACCGTCTGGCCCGTCTGATTATTGACCAACAGCGCAGCCGGTTAGAGCAGGCCCTGGCCGACTATTACCGCGCGCATGGCTCTTGGGATGGAGTGCAGGGGCATTGGCGCACACTGCTCACCCAATTAGAGCCGGGCGAGGTCAACCCCGGCGGCCCAGCGCCTTTTGATTTTAACCCCCGCGACCGGCGCAGTCTGTTTGGCCTGGCCGACGCCAATGGGGTGCTGTTGGTCTCGCCAGACCGCGACTGGCCGCCCGGCACGCGCTTATCCAGAGTTCAGCTCCGCGCAGGAACACCCATCCTGGTGGATGGGCAACAGGTGGGAACTCTGCTCGTAGCCGCCCGTACCCCTGGCCTGAACGCAGCCGAAACCCTCTTTCTTCAGCGCACCAACCGCGCTCTGCTGTTGGCAACCGCTGGCGCGCTGGTCGTTGCTCTGTTGGTAGGGGCACTGCTGGCCCGCACCCTCACCCGTCCGCTCCAGGCGCTCACCAGCGCGGCCCAAAAAATTGCCCAGGGGCAGTTAGAGCAACAGGTAGAGGTCAATTCGCAAGATGAGATCGGCGAACTGGCCGCCGCCTTTAACCGCATGAGCCAGGAAGTGGCCCGCAGTCACCGCGTACGCCGTCAGATGACCGCCGACATTGCCCACGACCTGCGCACGCCCCTTACCGTCATCGGGGGATATGTCGAATCGATGCGCGATGGCGTTCTTCAACCTACCCCAGAACGCTTTGCAATCCTGTACGCCGAAATCGAACGCCTTCAGCGCCTGGTGGGCGACCTGCGCATGCTTTCGCAGGCCGATGCCGGCGAACTGCCCCTTAACCCACAGGTCATTGACCCGCGCCAGATCTTAGAACGCGCCGCGCAGGTTTTTCAGCACCGCGCCGATCAACAGCAGATAACCCTTGCCGTCCAGGCCGGAGCCGTTCTGCCGCCCATCCGCGTAGACGAAGCCCGCCTGATGCAGGTGTTCGATAATCTCATCAGCAACGCCCTGCGTTATACTCCCCCCGGCGGGCAGATCACCCTGGGCGGGCAGGCCGCAGGCGGAAAAGTGACCCTCTTTGTGCGCGATACCGGCAGCGGCATCTCCGCCGAGGAACTGCCCTTCATCTTTAACCGCTTCCACCGGGGCGACCCATCGCGCCACAGCGGGACCGGCGAGAGCGGCCTGGGTCTGGCAATTGTCCGCGCTTTGGTTGAGGCCCACCAGGGCCGCGTTTGGGCTGAATCGCGAGAAGGGGCCGGGACGACGATCTGGATGGAATTTCCGGGCGCCAAGACCTGAAGCCTATCCCTCGGCCCCGCCTGCGCCGCCCGCAAGCCTGGCGCGCACCGTCTCGTGCATTTCCGGCACGGCCAGCCCCAAAATCCGGTCGCCGGCTTCAATCACCACGCTGCCATTGGGGATCACAAAACGATCCTGGCGGGCGATCAGGACGATCAGGTAATTCATGGGCAGGCCCAGTTGGAAAATGGCCTTTCCCACTGCCCAAGAATCCTCCGGTACGACCGTCTCGCGCAGTAATGCCTTCCAACCCTCGCGCGGAACCTCTTCCAGCGGGTAGACGGTGGATTCTTCGGCTGGCTTATCAACCTTCAACAGCCGGGCCGCGTGGCTGATGGTCGTCCCCTGCACCAATACCGAAGTAATTACCACAAAAAAGATCACATTGAAGATCAGTTCCGACTGCTCCAGACCGGCCAGGCGCGGGTAGGTTGCCAGGACGATCGGCACCGCCCCGCGCAGCCCTACCCAGGCAATCAGCGCCTTTTCACGGTTTGAAAAGCGGCTGAACAGCAGACCCACCCACACTCCGATAGGGCGCGCCACCAGGATCAGCACTGCCGCCAGCGCCAGCCCCGGCCCAATGACCCCCACCAGCCGCGAGGGGAACACCAACAGTCCCAGCGTGAGGAACATGAAGATCTGCATCAACCAGGCCAGGCCCTCGTAAAAACGCAGTACGCTGCGCTTGTGCAAGAATTCCGCACGCCCCAGCACCAGGCCCGTCCCATAGACCGCCAGAAAACCACTTCCGCCCAACAGGTTGGTGACTCCAAAGACCAGCAGCAGCACCCCAAACACCAGCACCGGGTACATGCCCGCATAGCCCAGCCGCAGCCGGTTGATGGCCGCCAGCAGCAGCCGCCCTCCGGCGTAACCGGTCACCGCCCCAATGAGCATTTGCCGGAAGAAACCAAGCGCCAGCGTCCCCAGGCCCTGCTCTGGCTGTTGAATGAGCCCAATCAGTCCCACCGTCAGAAAGACGGCCATCGGGTCGTTACTGCCCGCCTCCAGCTCCAGCAGCGGCTCTAAACGTCCTCCCAACCGCACCCCGCGTGAACGCAGCAGGGCAAAGACTGCCGCCGCATCGGTAGAGGAGACAATCGCTCCCAGCAAAATCCCCTCCAATAACGTCACATTTAATACCCAATGCGCCGCCAACCCTAACACAACCGCGGTAATCAACACCCCTACAGTCGCCAGCACCAGCCCGACCCCCAACACCGTGCGGACGCTCTCCCAGTGGGTGTCTAAGCCACCCGAAAATAAGATCACCACCAAAGCGATCATCCCCACAGCTTGCGCCATCACCGGATCGTCAAAGTAGATACCTCCCGGCCCATCTGAGCCGGCCAACATGCCGATCCCTAAAAAAACAAGCAGCGCCGGGATTCCGGCGCGGTCCGAAAGTTTGCTGGCAATCACACTTAGCACCAACAATACAGCAATTCCAACCAGATACGGCTCGATGGTAATCATGTTAATATTATACCCATTAAACAAAAACAGTGAGACAATACACTTGTACCCGGTTCGTGAAGTTCTACCTGGGTCCACCAATTTTCTCTTAAATTGAGGCCTGCCATGACAACCAATCCAGACTTGCAATGGTTTCTAGACGCGCGCTTTGGCATGTTTATCCACTGGGGTATCTACGCCATCCCGGCGCGCGGTGAGTGGGTAAAGCAGCAAGAGAGCATCCCTGACGCCGAGTATCAGCCCTTCTTCGAGACCTTCAATCCGGTTGATTACGACCCCTCCACCTGGGCGTGGGCCGCGCGCGAGGCCGGGATGAAGTACGCAGTAATGACCGCCAAGCATCACGACGGCTTTTGCCTGTTTGACTCGCAGTACACCGACTATAAAGCCACCAACACCCCCGCCGGGCGCGACCTGATCCGCGAATATGTGGAGGCCTTCCGCGCCGAAGGGCTGAAGGTGGGTTTTTATTATTCCCTGCTCGACTGGCACCATCCCGACTATCCCATCGCCGGCGATCCCATCCACCCGATGCGCAATCACCCACAGTTCAGCAACCATAAAGGCAATCTACCAGCCTACACTGAATACATGCACCGCCAGGTTGAAGAACTGCTCACTCAGTACGGCAAGATTGACATCATCTGGTTTGATTTTTCGTACGGCGAGATGCGCGGCGAAGCCTGGCGCGCCACCGAGTTGGTTAAGATGGTGCGCCGTCTCCAGCCCGGCATTCTCATTGATAACCGCCTGGGCGGCAACATCCGGGCCGCGGAGCCAGAAGTGTACGCCGGAGACTTTGCCTCGCCAGAGCAGATCATCCCACCCGAAGGCGTGACCAACGAGGCCGGTCAGCCGATCCCCTGGGAAGCCTGCATTACCATGAACGACCATTGGGGCTATGCCGCCGCCGACCACAACTGGAAATCCCCTCAAACGGTGGTGCGCGCCCTGGTGGAGTGCGTCTCAAAAGGCGGCAACCTGCTGCTTAACGTCGGCCCCAACGCGCGCGGCGAAATCCCTCCGCAGAGCTACGCCATCCTCTCAGAAGTAGGACGCTGGATGCACGAGAACGGCGCGAGCATTTACGGCTGTGGCAGCGCCGGGTTGCCCAAACCGGAGTGGGGGCGCTTCACACGCAGGGGCAATAAGCTCTACGCTCACGTGCTGGATCGGGGCATTGGGCCGGTGAACCTGCGTGACATGGAAGGCAAAGTAGCCTACGCCCGCCTGCTGGCCGACGGCTCTGAGGTGCGCCTCTCGCGCCCCTGGAACACTGCCGAGTTCCCTACCGATGCCTTTATCACCTTCCCAACCTCTGAACTGCCCGACCCCTGGGATACGGTGGTGGAGCTGACGTTAAAGAGCTAACACTGCATTCTTGGGATGGCGCGTTACTGCCGCGCCATCCCAAGGTGGCTTGCCGATAGCGGCGGCGCGCCGCCAAACCGCACTGAGGGCGACTTCCTCTGGCACGCTATGCTCACCGGAACAACACTTCGGCCCCGCGGCCCTGCTGGATCAGCGGAACGTAAGTTTCTAACTCCTGCTGCACGGCGGGGTCCGTCAGATCAAGAGTCTGGTGCTTCTCAGCGGCCAGGTAAGCCGCCATCACCAGTCGCTCAATCTCCAGGCCGTAACGCACCGGCAGCATCCCATTGCGCCCTGCCAGGAAAGACCGCGCCATATCCTCGTTTTCATCGGTATAACCATACAGGTCTGGCTCGTTGTACTGCACCGCCAGCAGTCCGCGCGTGGCCGTTGATTTCTCCAGCGCCAGTTCAGCGTCAGCGGCTCCTTGGGCGGCGGCGTCGCCGATGAAAATCTCTAACAGCGAACGCAGGGTGTTGATTTCAAAGGCATAGCCAGGACCCATTCCATCCATCATCAGACGCAGACCCTGTTTATCGTACATCCACGAATTCTGGATATTGGCCTTCACCAACTGACCTGTCTCAGGGTTACGGAAGGTAAACACGGCGCTGGCATAATCTTCCGCAGGCGTCTTGCTGTAATCCACCCCGCGCTCGCGCAGCAGCTTTTCGCGCCAGTAAGGCTGGCCCCACTTTAGCAGCCCCACCTCACAGCTCACACTGACGGGCTGCATAAAGGTCAGCGGCTTGCCAATGGGCGTCAGCAAATACCATGCCCCTGCGATGCTGTGACAGCCCATATCGTTCAGCGTTCCTCCACCCTGGCGCACCGGGTCCCAGAACCAGGCTTCGTGCGGGCCGCCGTGTTCCTCTGCCGAGCGCACCAGCATCAGCGGCCCCATAGCGCGCTGAACAGGTTCCAGTTGGGCGCGCTGTGCCTGAATGGGCTTCATGTGAATCTGGTTCTCAAAATAAGCGCTAAGCAGCCCCGCGCCTTCCACCAGTTCTACAATTCGGCGGGCTTCTTGCACGTTGCGCGCCAGGGGCTTCTCGAAGATCACGCCTTTAAGGGGCGCGCCTTTTTTCACCGCGTCCACAATCTGCTCGGTCATTTCTACGCGCAGGTGATTGGGCGCGTACAGGGCAATTGCATCCACATGGTTCGCCATCTCGGCGATTGTTGGGTAAACCTTCCCTTCACCCAGGCCCCAGGCCTGCACCTGCTCCGCCAGTTTCCCCGCCCGGTTCGGCGAGACGACGCCAGCAATTTCAACGTTCCGCACCGAGCGAAGCGCCCGCGCGTGAAAGTGCGCCACAAACCCCGCGCCGACCATTCCAATTTTTATAGGTTGCATGGGTCACCTCTCAGGTTTTTATGGTTTGTGTCCTCATTTTACATCTGAAATCAACCGAGCCATGCCAACAGCAGAATTGAATAGCCTTTTTCTCTATAATTATGGATGTCAAAAGAGCAAGCTCACTTTCCTGTGACCAGTGGAGGTTCTATGAATACCCAGGCGCTTGAAGCAAAAGCCCTTAAACTCGACAAGGCGGCGGCTTTTCGAATTAAGGGCGAAACGATCGAAATTGGCCGGTGCGTGGCCGGGGGCATCTCAGCCAACGGCAACGCCTCCATTGGCAACGCGCTGGCCGTTGGCGTCGCCGTCGGCGGAGATCTTACGTTAGGCAGCGGCGGCGCGCAGTTTTTAGCCGTTGGCCGCGATCTAAACATCCAGCAGGGCGGCGGGCAGTTCATCAGTGTGGGGAATAATTTCACCACCCAGCAGGGCGGTGGTCAGTTGGTCATCGTAGGAAATGATTTCACCACCCAAAAGGGCGGCGCGATGATCGCCGCCGCCGGGCAGATGAACGCCGCCAATGCCTTCATAGGGGTGGCCCTGGCAGGCCGGCTCAACCTCTCCGAAAACAGCCGGGTACTGATCACCACGCCCCAGGTCGCGCTGATCGGCCTGCTGGCCGGCGCAGTGATTACCTTGTGCCGGCTGTTTCTCCGGCGAGCCAGCAGCTAAGCGATTCTCTTTTTTGGCAAATTTTACAGAAAACCCGCCCGGCATTTCCTATAATAGAGGCACATAGCTCTCTACGGGTAGTTTTGGATGGATAGGAATGCCATGAAGGCGCGCGTCAAAGACCCCATCACGGCGCTGGCAGAAGCCGTGCAGCGGCTGTATGATCAGGCTGCTGAAAATCATACTCCGCTCGATCCGTCGCCGGTCTGGCAGGCGCTCGCGCAG
>Ga0101944_10004878_pt1 | contig 15969 bp, 26 predicted proteins | sample DewCreD2012metaG_FD_75245 | JGI IMG/M metagenome (GOLD analysis project Ga0101944, IMG submission 75245) | Hot spring sediment bacterial and archeal communities from British Columbia, Canada, to study Microbial Dark Matter (Phase II) - Dewar... ...
ACTGCTCGCTTTCGCGCCAGCGGCGCCAATCGTCGCTAAAGCGATCGGCGTGCGGCTCCATCCGATCGGCTTTCTCCAGCATGGGAAGGGCTCGGCGGGCGATCGTAATGCACTTCTCCACCAGCGGCCGGACCTCCTTGGCCTTGGGAAGCGTTGTGATGATCCGCCCCTTCACGCGCGGCTCGTTGTCGTCGAGCTGCGCGTCGCGCTCGGTAAGAATCAACGCCGAAGCCAAGTTGCGCAGCAAAGCGCGCTGATGCTTCGGATTACGGCCGAGTTTCCGTCCCTTGTTTCGATGTCGCATGGTCGTCGCACTCTCGTCTGGTCGGCTGGTATTGACCTGTGCCGCCCGAAATGCACCCTTCGCTTTGCCGCAGTCGCCGGACTATCCGCCGTCGGCTTGCCAATGACGGGCGGGTCGAGCGAGTCGGCTGCGTCCGGGGCGTGGCACCTATCGTTCGTTCTTTGATCGCCGCTAGTTCCTCGCGGAGAAGTCCGCCTAAAACACCCCGGCAGGTTGCGGCGGCAACCGCATCCCCAGCCGAAGGCCCAACTCCGCCAATTTCTCGCGCACCTCGTTGAGGGTCGTTTCGCCGAAGTTCCGCACCGAAAGCAGTTGATCTTCCGTCCGCTGAACCAGTTCGCGGACCGTGGCGATGCTTTCTGTCTCCAAACAGTTGCTCGCCCGCACCGAGAGGTTCAGCTCGGCAATCGACATCGCCAGCTTGGCCTCCAGCGCCGGATCGAGCGAACCGGCCGAGCCGCCCCGGGCATCGGCATGCACGGCCGGCCCCAATTCGTTGTACTGGACGAACGGGTTGAGGTGCTTCCGCAGAATCTTCGCCGCTTCCACAAGCGCCATTTCAGGGGAAACCGAACCGTTGGTCCAGATTTCCATCGTCAGCCGGTCGTAATTCGTCTTCTGGCCGACGCGGGTTTCCTCCACTTCATAGCGCACGCGGACCACCGGACTGAAGGCCGCATCGACCGGAATGATGCCGATCTCTTGGGCCTGGGGTGTATGCTCATGCGCCGGCACATACCCGCGTCCGTTTTCGACCACCATCTCCATCATAAAAGGCACGTCGTCGGTCAATGTGGCGATCACCAAATCCTTGTTGATCACATCCACTTGATCGTCCGTGAGAACATCGGCGCCGGTTACGACGCCGCGCGTGTTCTTCTCGATGCGAAGCACCCGGGTTTGATCCGTGTGCTTCTTCACCACCAACGACTTGATGTTCAACACGATGTCGGTTACGTCCTCGACCACGCCGGGCAGCGTGGCGAACTCGTGCAAGGCCCCGTGCAACCGCACCTGCGTGACCGCGCTGCCTTCCAAACTCGAAAGCAGCACGCGCCGCAGGCTGTTGCCGATGGTGGTGCCGAATCCTCGCTCGAACGGCTCGGCGACGAACTTCCCGTAGGTCGGCGTTAACGTAGCACGATCACAGACGACACGGCTGGGCAGTTCAAGTCCGCGCCAACGAATTCGCATGGCGTTACTCCAAACAGGAAACGAGCGGCAGGAACAACCGCGGCCCGCATCGGGCGAAGCCTTCCGGCACAGCCCGACAGACCCGGCATCGATCGACTCTCGGTATCAAGCTGCAAAAGCCCGCCGCCGATCGACCCGTCCCTGGGTCCTTGCCCCGCATCGCGCCGAAAGGCCCGAAACTGGAGCACGAATCCCTCGGACGGCAAGCAAACGGAATACCTCTACTTCGACAGCAACTCGACGATCAGATTGGTTTGCACCGGCACGCCGGCATCCGCCGCTTCGGGCAACCGCACCACGCGGCCCTCGGGAACGTCGCCCTCGACCCGACTCAAATAGTCGGGGACATCGCGCGACACGCTCTCCAAATTGGCCTTGGCCAATTGAAGGCTTTTCGAGCGGCCCTTGACGCGAACAACGTCGCCCGGCCGAAGCAGCATGCTGGGAATGTCGGCCCGGCGGCCATTAACCGTAATGTGCCCGTGCGTAACCATCATCCGCGCCTGGGCTCGCGACTGCCCGAACCCAAGTCGGAAAACGATATTGTCTAACCGGCGTTCCAAAAGAACGAGCAACGTTTCGCCCGTATTGCCCTTGCTGCGTTCCGCTTCCCGAAAGATACGCCGGAACTGGCGTTCCAACACCCCATACCACTGCTTCACCTTCTGCTTTTCCCGAAGGTGCAGCCCGTAGTCGGTTTGCTTCCCCTTCCGACCGCCGGCCATACCCGGAGCGGCATCGCGCCGTTCGAACGCGCACTTGGGCGTATCGCACCGAGTTCCTTTGAGAAACAGCTTTTGCCCGGCTCGGCGGCACAAGCGGCACACGGGCGAACTAATTCGTGCCATACCTGATTACTCTCTCGCTCAATCGACTCGTTCGATGATCTCAAACCGCTCGCGGCGGACATACTCGCGCCGCGAAACGCGACTACACACGGCGGCGCTTCTTCGGACGACAACCGTTGTGAGGCAGCGGGGTGATGTCTTCGATCGACTTGATCTTCAGCCCGGCCGACTGCAATGCCGTAATCGCGCTCTCGCGGCCGCTGCCAGGCCCCTTCACCTTGACGTCCACTTCCCTCATCCCGAACTTCATGGCCTTTTCCGCCGCCTGCTGGGCCGCCAACTGTCCGGCGAACGGCGTGCTCTTGCGGCTTCCCTTGAAACCGCTCGTGCCCGCGCTGGCCCAACAAATCGTTTCGCCCTTCGTGTCGGTAATCGTCACAAGCGTGTTGTTGAAAGTCGCTTTGATAAAGGCGATTCCCACCGATACGTTGCGACGAACCTTTTTGCGCTTTGCCTTCGCCACGCTGAAAACTCCAAAATGGCCTTGCTTTGTTCTAAACCCGCAGCCCGTCCCGCTGCGCGCCGACGCCCCGACTCCCCGCCGGCCGCCGACCGCAGCTCGATAGAGAGCCTAGGCCGCTGCTACCGGAGATCCTTGACCCCCTTCTTGCCGGCCACCGTCTTCTTCGGCCCCTTGCGCGTCCGCGCGTTGGTCCGCGTTCGCTGCCCCCGAACCGGCAATCCGCGACGATGACGAATTCCCCGATAACACGCGATATCCTTCAACCGCGCGATATTCTGATTCACCTGCCGCCGCAACTGCCCCTCAACCACGTAGTCTTTGTCGAGCAGCGCCGCCAAACGCGCCAATTCGTCTTCGCGCAGTTCGCGGGCCCGCTGCTGCGGATTGACACCGGCCTTGTGGCACAGTTCGCGGGCAATACGCGGCCCGACCCCGTACAAATAGGTGAGCGAGATGACCGTCGGCCGATCGCCCGGAATATCAACACCCAAAAGACGCGGCATCTTCCTGCAACTCCTCGATTCGCGTGCTAGCCCTGGCGCTGCTTATGGCGCGGATTCGTGCAGACCACGAAAACCACGCCGCGACGACGCACGATCTTGCAATGCTCGCAAATTCGCTTTACGCTTGCTCGAACCTTCATCGCTCTCTCTCCAGCCTCGGCGCCGAATCCGACGCGCCGCGGCGGCCGCCGCAGGCTCGGTGCACCTCTACCTTGCCCGCTTTCTCCCCGCTGACCGACAGCCACCCATTGAAACGGCGGCACACGCTCGCCGCCTTTCCCGGAGAGAAAACTCATCAGCCAAGGTGTAGAACACTACAGTATAAGGCGTTGTCGCCCTGCGCCGCAAGGGGCGGATCCCCGCCTTTTCATCGCTCCATTCAATTCGTTTCCAACTTTCGCCCCTATCGGCCCGTTTCGCAAAAAATGGTTCGCCTGGCAAAGCCCATGGGCCCAAATACGAATCCCTTGGCCGGCCGGCTGCTTCGATCTAATTCGAATTCACCAAGCCAAACGACGCGTTTGCCTCCAAGATTCGGCGGGAACCACGTCAACGGAACGTGCGAAGCTCAATAACACAACCTCACCACGTCTCGCCGTTCGGCCCCCCGGTGAGCAGTATCGGTCCATCCTCCGTCAAGGCGATGGTGTGTTCGAAATGCGCACTGGGTTTTCCGTCGCATGTGGCCACCGTCCAGGTATCCGCCAGCCGCTGGACGCGGGCACTGCCCATATTCACCATCGGCTCGACGGCGATCACCAAGCCGGGCGACAAACGGAATCCGCCGGTCAACCGCGTCTTGCGATCGCAAAAATTCGGCACCTGCGGGTCTTCGTGCATCTCGCGCCCGATTCCGTGCCCAACGTACTTTACGACGCTGGAGAAACCCGCCCGCTTGACATACGCCTCCATTTCGGTCGCCACATCGCGCCACCACGTGCACCGACCCATCAGTTCAATTGCCAAGGCAAGCACGCCCCGCGTCGTATCGATCAGTTGCCGGACTTCCGGAGAAACCTTGCCCACCGCGTAGGTTGCGGCCGCGTCGCCGCACCACCCGTGGTAGCGGCAGCCCGTGTCCACCTTGACGATGTCGCCTTCCTTCAGCTTGCGAGGCCCGGGAATGCCGTGCACCACCTGTTCATTGATCGAAATGCAACAAGCCGCCGGAAACGGCGGGCCGTCTCCATCGGGATTCGGGTAGTTCTTGAAAAGCGTTTCCGCCCCCTGCCGCGCGAAAAAATCCTCCACAGCAGAATTCAGATCCGCAGTCGTCACCCCGGGCCTGATCATCGCGCCGACCAACTGATGCGCCTGCCACACCAACAAGCCGGCCTTGCGCATCTCCGCGATTTCACGGCGCGATTTGAGCGTTTCCACGCCTCCAGCTCCCACGACACCTACCGAACCGTCGCCAACGCGGCCTCGATGCGTTGGAAAATCTCCTCCACCGTCCCTAAGCCGTCAACTGATTTCAAAAGCCCCTTGCCCCGATAGTAATCGAGCAGCGGAGCCGTCTGATTTCGATACGCCGCCAAACGCTGACGAATGACCTCGGGATTGTCGTCCGCTCGGCCCCGCCCCGCCAGACGGCGGAAAAGCTCGTCCTCGGGCACCGCCAACTCCAAAACAACATCCAACGGCGTGCCGGCGGCGGCCAACATCGCATCGAGGGCCTCGGCCTGGGCGATCGTCCTCGGAAATCCGTCGAGCAGATAGCCCCCTTGGCAATCGGGCTGCTTCAGCCGTTCGGCAATCAAATCGATGATGATGGCATCGGGAACCAGTGCCCCGGCCGACATGTATTCGTCGGCCTTCAACCCCAAGGGGGTCTTCGCGTCGCGAGCGGCCCGCAGCATGTCGCCTGTGGAAAGATGGGCCATCTTGTGGGCGGCAATCAACCGCTCGGCCTGCGTGCCCTTGCCCGCTCCCGGCGGACCAATGAAAACCATCCGCATCGTTCCGCTCCCATGATCACTGCCGTTGTGCAACAATGGCCCAGGCCCTCCGGCCCGCTCAACTCCTCAACGCCGCCGTGATCCCGCAACTCAGCCCACAGGCGGCGACGGCAATCGTCGCCCCCTCGACTAGCCCTTTTCCAACAATCCGCGATAATTCCGCATGACCAAGTGGCTGTCGATCTTCTGCACCAAGTCGAACGCAACGCTCACGGCAATCAGCAAACTCGTGCCGCCGTAGAACGACGCCACATTGTAGTCCACGCCCGACCAAGCACCGATCAGCGTCGGCACGATCGCCACAACAGCTAAGAACCCCGCGCCGACGTAGGTAATCCGCACCATCACCTTTTCCAGATAATCCGCAGTACGCCGCCCGGGCCGATAGCCGGGAATGAACGTTCCGTAGTTCTTCAAATTCTCGGCCATATCCTTCGGATTGAACGTGATGGCCGTCCAGAAGTAACAGAAAAAGTAAATCAGCGCCACATAGAGTACGTTGTACGAGTATGACGTGCCTCGATGGAAGCTCTGCTCCAGCGAACGCCAAAACCCGCCGTAGTGGTTCGCCAACCATTGAAAAACGAACGCCGGGAAAAGCAGCAAACTACTGGCGAAAATGATCGGCATCACGCCGGCCTGATTGACCCGAAGCGGAAGGTATTGACGCGTGCCGCCGTACACCCGCCGCCCGCGCACATGCTTGGCGCTTTGTGTCGGAATCCGTCGCTGGCCTTGGTACATGAACACCACGCCGGCCACGACCGCCACGAAGAGAAGCACCAAAACCAAGATCGTTTCCACCCCCATCTGGCCGCGGCCGCCGCCAAGCTGGAAACCGCCCTCGGCCACCTTCCCGAGCAACTCCTTGCCGGCCTCGGGCATACGGGCCAAAATGCCCGCCATGATCAGCAAACTGATGCCGTTGCCGATCCCGTATTCGTCGATCTGTTCGCCCAACCACATTAGGAAAACGGTGCCGGCGGTCATCGTTAGTACACCGGTCAACTGCCACATGAAACCGGTGTACTCCGGGTAAACCAGCCCAGACTGATTCAACCAGCCCATATACATCCAGCTCTGCCCCAGGCAAAGCACAACCGTCGCGTAGCGCGTGTATTCGTTGATTTTCTTCCGGCCGCTCTCGCCCTCTTTTTGCAGCTTTTCGAGCGGCGGATAAACGCTGGCGAGAAGCTGGAAAATAATCGACGCCGAAATGTACGGCATGATGCCCAGGCCGAAAATCGTCGCCTGGCTCAACTGGCTGGCGCTGAATGTCGCCACCGCGTTGAGAATGTCCATCAAACCGCCGCCCTCGGCAAAGGCGGCCGTCATCTGCTTGTAGTCGATCATCGGCAACGGGATCGTGTACCCGACGCGGTAGATCGCCAGGAAGAGCAGCGTCAACAGAATCTTTTGACGCAGTTCCTGGATCGTGAACACGACCCGAATCTTTTCCCACATGGCTCGCTCCGTCCGTCTTCAAATGGACAGCCGGCTCGGCAACGACCCGAAGAATGCGATCCCCCGCCTTCGAAGAGCATCTTCGGCCTGCTGCCGGCTACGATCCCTGCTTGGCGGCCTTCATTTTATTTTTGGGCACGGGCTTCTTGCCGGGGAGCACGACAGCCTCGCCCCCGGCTTGCTGAATCTTCTCCAGCGCCGTCTTGCTGAACCGATGGGCGACCACCTTGAGCCGCTTCGTCAACTGGCCTTCGCCGAGGATCTTCAATTCATCGAACCGTCCCTTGGCCAAGTTGCATCCTCGCAGGGTGTCCAAATTGACCTCTTGCCCGTCGGCAAAATGGCGTTCGATCTGGGCCAAGTTGACCACGGCCACCGTCGGCGCAAAGGGATTGTTGAAGCCGCGCTTCGGAATCCGCCGCGCCAACGGCATCTGGCCGCCTTCGAATAGCTTCGACATCGAAGCGCCGCTTCGCGACCACTGGCCCTTGCTGCCCCGACCAGCCGTCTTACCCTGGCCCGAACCGGGACCGCGACCTAGACGCTTTCGAGCCTTATGCTTGACGACGCCTCGATGAACATCATTCAAATTCATGACAGCGATACTCCCCGCAACCGTTCGACTTCGCTCTGCCCGCGCAAACTCTGCAAAGCCAAAATCGTCGCCCGGACCAAGTTGGTCGGATTATTCGAACCAAAACTCTTCGTCAAGATATCGCTGATGCCGGCACACTCGCAAACAGCTCGAACCGCATCGCCCGCGATCACGCCCGTTCCCGGATTCGCCGGCATCAACCGCACATGGGCGGCTCCATAACGCCCCTCGACTGGATGGGCGATCGACGTGCCCTCCAACGGGACGGGCACCATGTTGCGCATGGCATCCTTTTGCGCCTTTTCGACGGCCGGCGGCACTTCATTCGCTTTGCCGTACCCGCAACCGACGCGACCGTGACCATCGCCGACGACGACCAGCGCCGTGAAGCTGAAGCGACGGCCGCCCTTCACCACCGCAGCACATCGGCGGACCTTGATGGTCTTTTCTCGCAGTTCACCTCGAGTTGATTCTGTCACCATACGCGTTGACCGCTTGTTATTCGTCTGTCAATCGTTTTCGCCTCGGACCGGCCGAAAGCGGCCCAAGTCGTTGCCAAATCACACACAACGGTCCCTTCCGAACAAGCCGTCTCACGAACAGCTTCGGCTCGGTTCCGCCCTCGACACACCTCGCACGGCGTGAAACGACTTCTCTCGTGCAGAAGACAAGCAATCTTTTCAGCACGCGAGAAGTCTAACTTCGTCTCGATTCCGGTCGCCTGCCCTGACTCCTTATCTGGCGGCCTCTTGCTCACGGCCCGCACTTGCCCCGACAAACGTTAAGGCTCGTCTGCGGAACAACGAAGGCCGACGCCCTGCCGGCACCTTTCGCGGACCGGAGTGCGAATTTCCGATGAAGGGACCGTTCGCTTGCGGTCGCCGTGAGTATCAATCGAGCCGCCGTCGCCTCCGAGTCTCCTTTCAAACAGCAATCGCTTCCAACCCCGCACGTGCGGGTTCTAAAATACTAGGCCCGCCTCGCGAGCCGCCTGCGCCAGCGCCGCCACTCGACCATGATACTTGTACTCGCGACGGTCGAACACCACTTCCTTCACCCCGGCTGCCAAGGCCCGTTCGGCAATCGTTTTGCCCACAATCGCGGCGGCCTTTTTGTTCCCGCCATAGGGAACCTCGGCCTTGATCGCCTTTTCCAGGGTGCTTGCCGCGGCCAACGTGCGGCCATGAGCATCGTCGATCACCTGGACAGCGATATTCTTGTGGCTGCGATGAACGCACAGCCGCGGCCTGCCGGCGTATTTCTTCAATTTGTTGCGCACCCGAAAGCTGCGACGTTTGCGCTGACGATAGACTTTCTTGCCGTGTTGCACCGCTGATCCCTTCCCCTACTCGCTGCGCCCGACGATTGCCATCCGCCGGGCATTTCAAAAATCGGCCGCGCCCCTTCCAAGACGGCCGCTGGCACAGCTAAACAACCGATCGGGCAAATCGCCGGCCCAAGCCGCTTTCCCCTTTTTTTCTGTCCCCTTGCCGGACCGCCTTCCGCCCGCCCATTCTCACACCGTCGCGGCGGATCGATCAGTGGTCCTTCGCGCCCCGCTCCCGTCGGCTGCCGCAACTGCCGCCGCGCGTATCGCCTATCGCCGTAAGGGCCTATTTCACCATCGCTTTGCCCTGCTTGCGACGCACTGCCTCGCCGAGGTAGCGAATACCTTTGCCTTTATACGGTTCTGGCTTCCGCAGGGCGCGAACGTCGGCCGCAAATTGGCCCACCAGTTGTTTGTCCACTCCTGTAATCACGATGTGCTGTTGGTCGGGCACGGTCACTTTGATACCTTCGGGAATCGGCACTTGCAATTCATTGGCATAGCCGACTCGCAACTGCAAGACATTGCCGAGCACAGCCGCCAAATAGCCGACACCCTGAATTTCCAACCGCCGCTCGTATCCCTCGCGAACGCCTTGCACCATATTCGCCAACATCGCGCGCGTCAGACCGTGCAGCGATTTGCTCAGCCGATCGTCGTTCTTTCGGCTGACTTGGAGGCTCTTCGACCCGGGATCATACGTCACGGAAACCTCAGGCCGATGCTCCCAAGACAGCTTGCCCTTAGGACCCTCGATCGTCACGACCGAACCGTTGATTTGCACCTTCACTCCGTCGGGCACAGCGACGGGTTTCTTTCCTAGTCGAGACATGATCTATCACTGCCTTTCATCGCCCGATAGCGCCGGGAACCGACCTTCGTTCGCGCCTCTTCAATTTCATTACCGGAGTCGAACGGCCGCTTGATCCCGTTACCTAAGCTCGTTTTTCCAAACCGCCCCCGACCGAAGGCGGCAACCTCAGCCGCAGCGCAAAACTACCACACCTCGCACAGCACTTCGCCGCCCAATCGACGCTGTCGCGCCTCGCGGTCGCTGACCACGCCCCGACTGGTGCTGAGAATGCGAATCCCGAGTCCACCGAGCACCGGCTTCAGATCGGACGCCCCGCTGTAAACTCTGCGGCCGGGCGTGCTTACACGGCGGATGCGGCGGATCACCCGTTCGCCGTTCGGACCGTATTTCAGGTACAAACGAAGGATGTTCACCGGACTGGCGGCAACCTCCTCCCAGTCCCAAATATAGCCCTCTCGCTTCAGAACTTCCGCCAGACCGCGTTTGACTTTGCTGAGCGGCAATTCGACGTGCGGTCGTTCGACGCGGACCGCGTTGCGAATGCGGGTCAACATGTCGGCGATGGGGTCGGTCATCATGGTTCGTCAGATCCCTTTATCCGTCCTCGGTTTGCCGCGGTCGCCCGGCCACTCTGCCGGATAAACCGCCCTCCGGTCGATCGGCGATATAAATCTCACTAATCCGAGGTTCAACATCACCCGCAAACGGCCGCAGCCGCGCGAATGACACGGCCCGCCCGAAACGGCGCGCACCGCGCGCAGGCCGTTTACCAACTCGACTTCTTCACTCCCGGAATCATCCCTTCATCAGCCAACTTGCGAAAGCAGATGCGGCATATTCCGAACTTCCGGTACACGGCGCGGGGACGCCCGCAAAGCCGGCATCGACGAACCAGCCGCGTGCTGAACTTCGGGGGACGCTGCGCCTTGATGATCTTCGATTTACTTGCCATCGTTCCATTATCCTCGCCTGAAACGGCCCGCATCGGGCCTGCGTTCGCTCGCCACATCGTCTCGCCGCCGCCCTTGTCGCGGCGGCCCGAGCATCAACACTCGATTCGGATTCCTCTTAGCGAAGTCGCTGCCCGTCAGCCGTTGCGCCACTGAGCCGTGCGAACTAGGTCGCCGCTCGCATCGGCACGCCCAGACGCTTGAGCATTTCGCGGGCTTCGTCGTCGTTGCCGCAATTCGTCACCAGCGTGACATTCATCCCCTGCGCCCGCGTGTATTTGTCCGGATTGATCTCCGGAAAAACCGATTGCTCCGTCAGCCCGATGCTGTAATTCCCGTTGCCGTCGAAGGCGTTCGGATTCAAGCCGCGGAAGTCGCGAACTCGGGGCAACGCCAGTGTAACCAGCCGATCGAGGAACTCCCACATTCGCTTGCCGCGCAGCGTCACCTTGCAACCGATCGCCTGGCCCTCCCGCAGATGGAAACCGGCAATCGATTTCCGGCCGCGAGTAATGACCGGCTTTTGCCCGGCAATGACCTTCAGCGCGTCGACGGCTTCTTCCAAGTATTTCTTCTCGGTGATCGCCTTGCCCACGCCCATGTTGACGACGATCTTTTCCAGCCGGGGAAGCGACATCCGGTTCTCGCGTCCGAATTGCTTCGCCAGCGCCGGCAGCACTTCGTCTTGATACCGCTGCCAGAGCCGCGGCGGCGGCGCCGGAACGTTCTCAACGGCCTGATCTTCGCCTTTTTTGCCTTTGGCTTGCTTCGCGCACATATTCGCTTTTCCCAACGATTCGCTGTAGGCCTATTGCGCCCGCGAGCGCGGCGGAGAAACGATTCCGTTGCCCGCCCCGCACTTCCGGCAATACCTTTCCTTCGCCCCGGCCGCGGTCATGCGCAGCCCAAGACGCGTCGCCTTCCCGCAACTCGCGCATACGAACTGGACGTTGCTGGCGTCCACCGGCATCTCCCGCGACAAACGGCCGCCCTGCGGATTCTTCTGACTCCGCCGCACATGCTTGTACACGCGATTGACGCCCTCGACTACCACGCGACCGCCGCGCCGATCGACGCGAACCACTTTGGCGCGCGTGCCGCGGTCGTCGCCGGCGATCACTTCCACGAGATCATTTGTGCGAATCAGCATCAGACCACCTCACTGGCGAGGCTGACAATCTTCATAAAGTTCCGTTCGCGCAACTCGCGCGCCACCGCTCCGAAAATGCGTGTGCCGCGCGGGTTTTTATCATTGTCGATAATCACCGCGGCGTTGCTGTCGAAACGCACGTAACTACCGTCGTCCCGCCGCGTCGGCTGTTTGCAGCGGACGATCACCGCGCGAACGACCGCCCCCTTCTTGAAATCACTTCCGGCCAGCACGCTCTTCACGCTGCAAACGACAATATCCCCGACGCGGGCCCAACGACGGCGGCTGCCGCCGAGAACCTTCACGCACATCAGCTCCTTCGCGCCGGTGTTGTCGGCGACATTCAGTCGAGTTTGCATCTGTATCATGGTTGTCTTCTCCTTGCCGCATCGGGCGCGATCACAGGCATTAGACCACCGTCCGGTCGAACAACCCGCATCGCCCTTCGCCGGGCGGTTGACCGGCGACGCTCCGCTGCTCGACTGCCGCCCCCTACTCCGACTCCGACGCCTGCGCCCGCGAAGTCGCCCGCAGAGCCGCCAAGTCGGTCATCTTCGCCCGCTCGACCACGCGAACCAAGGCCCACCGCTTCAACCGCGACAGCGGCCGGCTCTCGATAATCTCCACCACATCGCCGGCATGCGACTCATTGTTCTCGTCGTGCACGTGGCAAATCGTGCGCCGCCGCAGATACTTGCCGTACTTCGGATGTTTGACCAGCCGCGGAATCTCCACGCGCCGCGTCTTGGCGGCCTTATCGCTGACCACCACTCCAATCTCTTTCCGCTTAGGCATGGTTCGGCTCCTTCGCAGCGGAGGCCGGACCGCCAGTCGCCTTCCGCTGTCGTTGAATCGTCAGAATACGGGCGATCAGCCGCCGCTGCTTCCGCAACTCGCTCGGCGCGTCTAACCGCTCCGATTGCGCCTGCAATCGCAAGCGAAACAAGTGTTCGGTCGTCTCCTTGAGCGTCAGCGCCAATTGCTCGTCGCTCATCTCGCGGAGTTCTTTCGCTTTTGCCATGCCTCGATCCCTTCGCCCTCAACCGGCACGGAGCCGGCCTGCGAAACCGCTCGTCGCTAACCGCCGCATTACGCCTTCCGACCCTCGCGCCCCCGCATTGGAACGCACCGCCTACATAGCCCGTCGCCGGATGAAACGAACCTTCACGGGCATCTTGTGCGCCAGGCGGGTGAAGCAGAGCCTCGCGGCCTCTTCGGAAATACCGGAGACCTCGAACAACACCGCACCGGCCCGGATCGAAGCGGCCCAATACTCCGGCTCGCCCTTCCCTTTGCCCATACGAGTTTCCAAGGGAATCGAGGTGATCGGCTTGTGCGGGAAAATGCGCACGTACAGCCGCCCTTCGTTGCGCAGGTATTGCTGCGCAGCGATTCGGCCCGCCTCGATCGTCGCGGCGCTAATCCAACCGCCTTGCGTAGCCTGCAAGCCGAAATCGCCGAAGACGACGCGGTTGCCGCGAGTCGCCTCACCTTTTATACGTCCTCTTTGGCTTTTTCGATGCTTGACCCGTTTTGGCATCATCGCCATCGTTATCGCCCTCGCTATACATGCCCTGGTTGACCCAAACCTGGATGCCGATGTGCCCTTGCGGAATCAACGCCTCGGCAAAACCATAATCGATCTTCGCTCGCAACGTCGAAAGCGGCATCGAACCGGCAATCGCCTTTTCGCGCCGCGACATCTCCGCCCCGCCCAAGCGGCCGGCCAGCTGAATCTTGATTCCCTTGGCTCCGGCCGCCATGGTTTGCTCGATCGCCTTTTTCATCGTGCGCCGGAAACTGGCCCGTTTCTCCAACTGCTCGGCAATGTCCTCGGCGATCAGTTGCGCGACCAACTCCGGTTTGTTGATTTCTTCAACCTTGATATTGATCCGCCGCCCCGTCTTTTCCTGCAACAGACGCTGCAATTCTTCAACGCGCTCGCCCTTGCGGCCGATCAAAATGCCGGCCCGCGACGAATGCAGAATCACCTTGACTTCGTCACGGGTCCGCTCGATCTCGATCTTCGCAATGCCCGGATAGACCGGTTTGCCGTCACGAGTCTTGCTCTTTTTGATGAACTCGCGAATCTTGAAATCTTCCACGAGCAGGTCGGCAAACTCCTGCTTAGGGGCATACCACCGGCTGTTCCAGCCGACCATCACCCCAGTGCGAAACCCGGTCGGTTTGACTTTCTGACCCATTTGCGTAACACCTATTCGGGCAGTGGCTCGTTTATTCCAGGTCGATCGAGATGTGGGATGTCCGCCGCTTGAGGATCGACGCCATTCCCCGCGAATGCGGCTTCATCCGCTTGTAGAACGGCCCCTCGTCGATTCGACAATCCACTACGCGAAGCCGCTTGATGTTCGTTGCGCGCAGGTCCTCCGCATTGGCCAAAGCGCTTTTGAGCACCTTTTCCAGCATGCGGGCGCCGCGATGGGGCTGGAACCGCAATACCCGCAACGCCTCGTCCGCCGAAAGCCCGCGGATCAAATCGGCCAAAGGGCGGACCTTTCGCGGCCCGATTCGCGCAAAGCGATGCACTGCTCTGTACGCCATATCACTTTCCTCCCTTTCCGCCGTGTCCGCGGAACGTTCGCGTGGGGGCGAACTCGCCGAGCCGATGGCCCACCATCTCCTCGGTGACGAACACCTTCACATGAACCTTTCCGTTGTGGACCAGGAACGTATGACCGACGAACTCGGGCACGATCGTGCATGCCCGCGCCCACGTCTTGATCGGTTCCTTCGTTCCCGACTCGTTCTGCTTCTGAACTTTCAGAAACAGCTTCGGATTGACGAACGGGCCTTTTTTCAGTGATCGTCCCATAGTGCTCCGTCCCAGCGTCGGCGCAAACAAGCCGACCAACCATTCAACCCCTACGCGCTATTTCAACTTCAACTGGCCGTAACGCCGCGATTTCCGCCGCCGCACAATGGCCTTGTTCGAGGCCTTCTTCCGCTTCCGTGTCGCCCCGCCCTTGGCCGACTTGCCCCACGGGCTAACCGGATGCCGCCCGCCTTTGGTTCGGCCTTCGCCGCCGCCGTGCGGATGGTCAATCGGATTCATGGCCGTGCCGCGAACATGCGGGCGCCATCCCAACCAGCGATTCCGCCCCGCCTTGCCGAGCACCACCCCCATGTGTTCGCTGTTGCCCAACACGCCGATCGTCGCCCGGCACGTCGCCGGGACACGACGCACTTCGCCGCTGGGCAAATTGATCTGCGCCCAGCCGGCGTCGCGGGCGGCCAGCGTAGCGTGAGTGCCCGCCGAGCGGCACAGCGCCCCGCCCCGACCGGGCTGCATCTCGATGTTGTGAACCTCCATTCCCAGCGGAATGTGCGATAAAGGCAGGCAATTGCCCACCGCTGCCGGCGCTTCGGGTCCGCTAAGAACCTCGGCGCCGACCTTCAATCCCTCGGGCGCCAGAATGAATCGCTTCTCGCCGTCCTTGTAATGCAGCAGCGCAATCCGCGCGCTGCGATTCGGATCGTACTGAATCGAATGGACGACCGCCGGCACGCCGTCCTTATCGCGACGGAAATCGACGATCCGATAACTCCGCTTGTGTCCGCCGCCCCGATGCCGCGCGGTGATCACCCCCTGGTTGTTGCGCCCGCCCTTGCGGCGTTTCGGCCGCAAAAGGGCCTTAGGCGCCTCGGCGCCCGGGGTCAACTCGGCGAAGTCGCTGACCGTCGCGCCGCGGCGGCCCGGCGAGGTCGGTTTGTATCGTCTCAGTCCCATGATTCGCTCTTCGCTAAATAGGTCCACGCACTCGGGAAAGCGTTCGGTTGATTTTCCGGCTCAGCCGGCTTTCCATAATCCGCGGTTTCGTCTCGTTTCCTGTCGTTGCCCGGCAATTTGCTGCCGCCTTGCCGCAACTCGATCCGTTGCTGGTCCATCGCGGAGCCTGCCGCATGCGATCGGTTCCGTTTCGACAAGCGGTCTAGAAGAAGTCGAGCCGGTGTTCGGAATCCAGGGTAACAATCGCCTTTTTCCAGGCCTTCGTCTGCCCCTGGCGGAATCGACTGCGCCGCGGCTTGCCCTTGCGATTTTGGGTTCGGACCTCGACCACCTTTACGTTGAACAACTCCTCGACCGCCCGACGGATATCCTCTTTGCCGGCCAATCGGTTCACCTCGAACGCATAGGCGTGGTACCGATTCGCCTTGTGCATGCCTTTTTCCGTCAGAAGCGGCCGCAGAATGATCTGCTGCGGAGTCAGTTCCAAGTTCGATTTGGTTACGTCTCGGGCCATGACTGTTTATCCTTGCTGGCGTTTGCCGCCTCATCGACGACGTAAGCGCCGGTTCTCGTGCAACGATTCTTCTCGTGCAACGATTCTCTCCTGCCTATTCGGCCGAAACCGCTGCTTTCCGTTTGCCGGCCGTCGCG
>Ga0101944_10004880_pt1 | contig 15967 bp, 15 predicted proteins | sample DewCreD2012metaG_FD_75245 | JGI IMG/M metagenome (GOLD analysis project Ga0101944, IMG submission 75245) | Hot spring sediment bacterial and archeal communities from British Columbia, Canada, to study Microbial Dark Matter (Phase II) - Dewar... ...
ATCTCCTCGAACTCCCGCACCGTGAGCAGGTCTTCAAGCATCTCCAGCGCCTCGCGCTTCGTCAGGCGGCGCGCCGCCAGTTCCTGGCGCAGATCCTGGTCGTACGCGTAAGCCCGGAACGCTCCGCACCGCACCGTGCGCGGCTTGAACTCCGGCCGCATGTCGCTGAAATAATTCGGCATACCCGTTTCGTCCTTCCTCATGCTGCTGCTCCACCGCCGCGCGCCTACACGACGCGCACTTTGACTCCGTTGCGGCGCAACTCGCGCAGGGCCGCCGCGGGCGCCCCCCGGTCGGTCACCACCAGGTCCACGTCCGCCAGCGTGCCGAACCGCACGAACGACACCTTCCCCAGTTTGCTGCCGTCGGCCAGCAGCGCCACCCGCTCGGCGCGCGCCATGGCCAGCGCCTTGGTCTGCGCCTCGCGCGGATCCGTGGTCGTCAGCCCGTCGCGCCAACTGAAGCCCAGCGTGCCGATGAACGCCGTATCGACGCGCAGCTGCTCCAGCAGCGGCCGCGACAGCGGCCCGACCAGGGTCTGACTCAAGCGCCGGAATTCCCCCCCGCTGAGGATCATGCGCGGCCCCTCCCCGGCGAAGGCCGCGGCCACGCGCAGCGAGTTCGTGACCACGGTCAGCTGGGTCAGGCCCGTCAGCCGCTGCGCCAGCGCCAGCACCGTGCTGCCGCCGTCCAGAAAAATCGAGTCGTTCGGCCGCACCTCCTCCAGCGCGGCCTGGGCGATGCGCTCCTTCTGCCGCGCCGCCTGCCGCGTTTTATCCTCGAACAGCGGCTCCTCCAGGCTGCCTTCCGGCGCCACGGCCCCGCCATGCACGCGCCGCAGCCGCCCCTCGCGATCCAGCCGCCGCAGGTCCCGCCGCACCGTGGCGCCCGAGACCCGCAGCGCGCGGCGCAGCTCCTCCACCCGCACGACGCGCTGCCGGCGCAGGATCTGCCGAATCGCCTCCAGCCGTTCCGCCGCCAGGCCGCTGCTCGGCTCCTTGCTCATCTGTGCTCGCTATTGATCGAATCTGCGCAACTCTACTCAAGATCGTTCACGCGCGCAAGCGCGAAATTTTCCGCCCGCGGCGCGCGCAGGCCGCGGACCCGGCCGGGCGCGGCGCGGCGGCGCGGAGCTTTTCGATTGCCGGACACGAGCGCCGCCGGATGCTCTCCCCGTGGCGACGGCTCCGCGGGGGCCAGGGAGGCGAGATGCGGCGAACAGGTCGGGGGTTCTGGTGGGCAGGATTGCTGGCGGGACTGAGCGGGGGCGCCAGGGCGGCGGAGACCGGGCCGTTCAGCCTCCAGCGGGCGCCGGCAGCATCCGCGAAGGATTACGTCGAGCTCCGCGGGGTCGGGGCGGGGGAATTCCAGCCGGCCTTCTGGCGGAGCGGCAAACTGCACTTCCTGCCGGACTGACGCTCGCCGCTGCTGGCGCCGCGGCCGGGGGCCTTTCGCAACATCTACGCGCCGTCGGCGATCGAACGCGAGAACGGGTGGCGGGTCTTTTATGGCGCCTGGGACGGCGTTCCAACCGCGCAGGATCGAATCTGCTCCGCGGAGACGGAGGCACTTTGCAAATCTTCGCGGAAGACGGCGCCACGCTGCTCGGCACTGTGCCGGACGTCGAGCTGGGAGGCGGAGAGGTCTATACGCTCATCGCCCCTTGAATTGCGTTTTCACCCGCCTCCGCGCGGGTGCAAACGCCGCGTTCGAAGGCGTCGTTGGCCCAGTGTTGTCCCGCTGTCAAGGCGGCAGTCTTCCGCTCGTCCGCGTCGGGTAGGGGCGTCGGGCAAGCGGAGGCGAGCAAGCGCGCCGAGACGTTGGGCGGCGATCAGGCTGTGGGTCACAAGCGAATGCCGTTTTTTTGCTTGTATGGTGTTACGTTATTGTGATAGGTGTTACGCATTCTTGCGTGCAGCGGGAAAGAGCATCGAAAGGAGGCGGTGGATGAAGGCGGCGAGAGGGTTGGGATCTGTTGTTCTCACGGGGGTGTTGAGCCTGTCGGGCAGCGCCTTTGCCGGGCGGCCGCTGGCGATTGACGACGCCGACCCAGCGGACCCCCGGCAGTTTGAGGTTGAGGCCGGAGCCTCGTATGAATACGATTCCGACGTCAAGCACTGGGATATCCCGTTTGGTCTGACCTACGGCCTGATTCCCGGGCTGGAGGTCGGGGTGGGGTTCGGCGGCCAGTTCGAGGAGAGAACCGAGGCGCTCGCCGACACCGGCGCCGAGGAAACTCGGCACGAAAGCGGCATCGCCGATTTGAGTGTCGGCGCGAAATGGCAGTTCATGGAGTCCTGCCCGCTCGGCGCGCGTCACGCCCTGGCCGCGTCTGTGAAGTTGCCGACCGCGGACGAAGATAAAGGGCTGGGCAGCGGCGAGACGGACGTTGATCTCTCCTGGATCGCCTCCCGGTCTATCGGCGAGAAGGCCGGTCTCCATCTCAATCTCGGATACTCCTGGATCGGCGGCCCGGATGCCGATGCGCTCCACTATGGTTTGGCGATGGACTACCAGTTGTCGGAAACGGTGCAGTGGGTTGGCGAGGTTTTTGCCGAGCGCGAGATGGCTGACGGCGCGGATACCGTCGCGCAGCACAACACGGGCTTCCGATGGAATCCGACGGCCGGCCTGACGCTGGACATCGCCGGCGGATCGAAGCTCTCCGGCGATGCGCCTGACTTCACGGCGACGGCAGGTCTCACGTGGGCCTTCGGATTCAAGAACCACGAAAGCAAATAGGAGGAACGAAACATGCATATGGCCGACGCTTTGATTTCTCCCGCCGTGGGCGGGACGTTGTGGGTTGTATCGGGTGGGTGGATTGCCTTCTGCGCCCGAAAGGTGAAGCAGACCTTGCGGGACAATCTGGTCCCCCTGATGGGCGTTCTTGGCGCGTTCATCTTCGCCGCGCAGATGATCAACTTTTCGATTCCGGGAACCGGATCGAGTGGACATCTTGGCGGCGGGCTCATTCTAACTGTGCTACTCGGGCCTTACGCGGCCTTCCTGGTCATGGCTTCGGTGTTGACCGTGCAGGCGTTCTTCTTCGCGGATGGCGGATTGCTCGCGCTGGGGTGCAACATTTTTAACCTGGGCTTCTTCCCGGCGTTCGTTGCGTATCCCCTCCTCTACAGGGCCATGGTCAAGCGTCAAGACGGCGCTTCACGCGCCTGGGTAGGCGCGATCATCGCCGCCGTGGTGGGGCTGGAACTTGGCGCGTTGGGCGTCGTGCTGGAAACCAAGGCGTCCGGCATCTCGGAATTGCCCTTCGGCACCTTCCTCCTTATGATGTTGCCGATTCATCTCGCGATTGGCGTCGTGGAGGGGTTGGCCACCGCCGCCGTGGTCTCGTTCGTCGCCCGGGCACGCCCGGAGGCGTTGCCGATGGCACCGTCGGTCGGCGGGTCCGGAAGTCTGCGGCCCGTTCTGATCGGATTGGCGATCGCCGCTGTCGTCATGGGTGGCCTGGCAAGTTGGTTCGCGTCCACCTACCCGGACGGACTGGAGTGGTCCATGGCCAAGGTGAGCGGCAAAGAGGAACTCGAAAGCCCCGCAGCCGGTATCCACGCCCGTCTGGCGAAAATCCAGGAGAAGACAGCCTTTCTGCCCGACTACGGATTCAAGTCCGCCGAGGTCGCACCAGAGGCCGTCGCGACGGCAGAACCTGCCGCGGCCGTCGCACCGGAACCTTGGCCTAGGGTCAGCGCCGGAACGTCCGTGGCGGGAATCGTCGGCGGATTGCTGACACTCGCTTTGGCAGGCCTGATCGGGATCGCGCTCAGGGCCCGCTCGATCCAGCGCGCTTGCGCAAACGGTTGAAGGCTCGACGGGAGTTCCATGAGGTGGGCGGACTGGGTAGAAATCGGGCGGATGGACGAATTGGGGCGGATGGACACGCCTGCGCATCGGCTTGATGCGCGGGCGAAGGCCATCGTCACCCTCGTGTTCATCGTCGTCGTGATGTCCTTTCCTCGCCACGCTGTCTCCGCGCTGACTCCATTCCTGCTCTACCCGGTTGTGCTCGTCGCCGCAGGCAACATCCCTGCGCAATACCTCCTGAAGAAGGTGCTCCTGGCGGCGCCCTTTGCGTTGCTCATCGGTCTTTTTAACCCGTTCATGGATCGGCAACCGGTCGGCAGGGTCGGGCCCTGGGTCGTTACCGGCGGCTGGGTCTCGTTTGCCTCCATCATGTTGCGGTTCCTCTTGACGGTCGGAGCCGCGCTGGCGTTGCTCGCCTGCACGGGCATGAACCGGTTGGGCGCGGCGCTGGAGCGGCTCGGGTTTCCGCGCGTCTTCGTCGCGCAGTTGCTGTTCCTTTACCGATACCTCTTCGTGGTCTCGGCGGAGGCGGCCAAGATGAAACGGAGCGCGGAGGTGCGGGCGTCCGGGCGTCCCCTGCGCCTGCGAGTCTACGGCTCCATGATCGGCCATCTGCTTCTCAGGTCGATGGACAGAGCCGAACGCGTCTATCGGGCCATGGTCGCGCGCGGTTTCGACGGCGAGGTTCGCGTGCTGCGGCCATCCTCGTTCCGGTGGTCGGATGCGGCCTTCGTCGTGGGGTGCGTTCTCTTCTTTGTTTCGGCCCGCCTGTGGAATCTGGCGGAGGCGCTCGGACGCCTGCTTACCGGGGGCGCCTCATGAGTCATCATGTGGTCGAGGTCCGCGATCTCTGGTACGCCTACCCGGACGGCACGGAGGCCTTGAAAGGGGTGTCCTTTCGTGTGGAGCACGGCGGGGCGGTTGCGCTGATCGGCGGGAACGGCGCCGGCAAGTCGACGCTCCTGCTGCACCTCAACGGCTGCCTCACCACGGAGCGCGGCGAAGTCCGTATCGGCGACACCATCGTGACCAGAGAGACCGCCGCCTTGGCGCGTCGCGCGGTCGGGATGGTCTTTCAAGATCCCGACGATCAGCTGTTCATGCCGACGGTAGCCGAAGATGTTGCCTTCGGCCCGTTGAATGCCGGTCTGCCGCCAGAGCAGGTGGAAAGCCGCGTCGCCGCCGCGCTGGAGCGTGTCGGCGTGACGCACCTGCGCGAACGGCCCCCGTACCGGCTTTCGACGGGAGAGAAACGGGCCGTGGCCATCGCCACGGTTCTGGCCATGTCGCCCGACGTGCTGGTCATGGACGAGCCCTCATCGAATCTCGATCCTCGCGCCCGGCGCCGATTGATTCAGCACTTGCAGTCCTTCCAGCACACCAAGATCATCGCCACGCACGATTTGGAACTGGTCGTGGAGGTGTGTCGCCACGTCTTCGTCATGGACGCCGGGCGCATGGTTGCTCAAGGCCCCACCGTCGAGATTCTCTCCGACGAAAAGCTCATGCTGGCGCACGGCCTGGAGCGTCCTCACATTCTGCGCCACGCCCACCCGCATTGAGGCTGGTGCGACCGCCACAATCACGCCGCCCGCCTGTCGAGGCGTTCGGCTTGCATGAAGACCGGAATCTGCTACGTTTACATCCAGCGCTCAGAAAACGCGCCTCTGCATTTCTACACCGGTTTCACCGAAAAATTCGACTCACGCCTCAAGCCTCCGGCGGCGACCCCCACACCACCCCGCACCGGCGCTGGCGCATCAAAACAGCTATGGCCTTCACAGACCGTGAGCAAACCTTGGCCTGCGAGCGCGATACAAAGAGCTCATCCGGCCGGGCCTTCGCCGCGTTACGCGGCGCGGGTCGCCCGACGCGCGCCGGATAACGCGCCGTGCAGTTCGAAAACCGCCCCGGCGGCGGCAACGACCAGCGTGGTCAGGAAAGACAGTAGCGAGAACGCCAGCGCCCGGGACGACGCCACACCGCACGGCTGCAACAGCAGCAGCAACGCGCCCTCCCGCACCCCCAGCCCCGCCACGGTGATCGGCAAGAGGTTCAGCGCGAAGACAACCGCCCTGGCCCACCCCAGGGTCATGAACCCCACGCCCAGCCCCACGGCTTCGCCCAGCGCAAAAAAGGAGGCGGCGTTCAACAGCGCGGCGGCCAGGCTCCAGGCCCAGACGCCTGCCGCCAGAGCGGGCGGCAGGCGGCCCAGTTCGTCGGCCCGTTGCACCGCGCGCGCGAAGCGCTGCCGCCACACCGGCCCCAACAGCGGCCCCAACCGCGCCACCGCGCCGGCGGACCAGCGGCCGCCGAACAACGCCAACCGCAGTCCGATCTGGCTCGCCGCGGCCGCGGCGATGACGCCGGCGGCCGCCCAGCGCGCGGGATGCGGTTGCCGCAGGCTATCCGCCAGCAGCAGCGCCAGTCCCAGCCCGAGCGCCCCCAGCGCGTGCGCCAGCCGATCGTAGAGCATCACGTTCAGCGCGTCCGTCAGGCGGCCCTCGTCGCGGGCCAGTTTGTACCAGCGCATCAGGCTGCCGCCCACGCCGCCCGGCAGGCCCAGGCGGTAAAAGGACACCGCCGCGTTCAGCCGGAACAGATCGAACGCGCTGAAGCCGAAACCCAAACGCCGGGTCAGGAGGTGAAACCGCCAGGCGCCGGCGTATTGCGCGGCCAGCAACAACAGACAGGAGACGGCGACGCCCGGCCAGCGGGCTGCGCACAGCGCGCCGGCCATCGCGGCCAGCGGCACCTTCCAGAGAATCGCCGCGACCAGGGCGCCGCCGAAGGCCAGGCGCAGCGCCAGTTTGACCCCGTTGCTCGTCCGCGGTGTCATCGTCGTTCGTGTTCCGCCGCGTCTTGCCGCCACATGCCGGGGCAGCATGTGGCAAACCGGCGGGCAAGTCAACCGCCGCGCCTTGCCGGCCGGCGAATCGCGGCTCGACCCGAGCCGGCGGTTCTGGTTCAATCTATCCGCGCGCCGAGGCTGCGCCGAAGCGATGAAAACCTCTTTGCGACTGACGACGCTGGCGCTGGCGGCGCTGGCCGCCGGCCCGCTGGCGGCAGAGCCGATCGATCCGCTGGGGCGCGGCGAGAGCGCGAGCGGCCCGCCGCCGGTCGCGCTGACGGTCGACGCCCTGCCTGCGGCGGCCTCGGAGTTGGCGGCGCGGGCCCCGGAGATTGTCTCGGTTTCCGCGACGCCCTTTTACCTGCAAGGCGCGAATCCGCCGCCCTGGGGCCCCTATGCCTACCGCAACGGCGCGCCCGTGGAGCTGGCAGGCGTCACCTATGGCCTGGTCATCGAGGAACCGGCGGCGTTTTTTCTGACCGATCCGGTCAGCGGCCGTCGGCTCGGACCGTTTGCCGGCGCTGACGGGGCGGCCGTGGCCCTGCCCGCCACGAATCTGACCCTGGTGCGGCTGCCCTCGACGCTGAGCGGCACGCTGGCGCACGAGCGGCTCGCGGCGTCGAGCGTGACGCTGGCGCTGGTTCCCGTCACGCCTCTGAACCGAGCGCAGCTTCAGCAATTAGGCCGGGCCTTTGTGGAACTGACGCAGCGCTACGGCGTCGAAACCTCCCCGGTGGCCTTCGAGGGCCTGCCGACCGTGCGCGGGCTGTACGGACGGGATTACGCACCGATCGCTCAGCCGAGCGCCGCGGACATCGCGCGGGCCAGGCGCAAGGCGGATTTGGGCGCCAAGGCGGCGTTTCGGGCGTTTCTGAGCCGGGCGCAGCTTCTGACCGCAGTGTGCGGCAAAGACGGGCGGTTTCGCTTTGGCGGGTTGGCCGCCGGCGCCTATGTCTTGTGCGCCATGGCCGACGTGCGCGCCAACCCGAGCGCCTGGCAGGGCAGCTACGCCACGGTCGCGACGTGGTGGGTCAACCTGCGGATCGAAGCGTTCCAGGCCGTGGCCGTGGCCCTCACGGCGGAGAACGCGAAAGACTGGCAGGAGTTGTTTACGGCGGCGCCAAACCCGGACCGGCCGGGCGGGTAGCCGCCGTTTTCCCGGCGGGCCCCGCGCGGCGCAAATCTCGACAGCCGCGGCCGGCGGATGGTAGAAGCCTGGGCAGCGGAAACGGCGGAGCCGCCAGGGCCCGCGCCGCGCCGCCGGGAGGAGTTGCGGATGAAACGCTGTTTGTGGACGGATAAACCCCTGGTCTTGGACGAGCAGGCCATGGCGACGCCGCGCGCGGAGGAGGCCGCCTGGGAGCGGGCGGCGTATCCGCTCGGCAACGGCCGGCTGGGCTGCACCATCCTGGGAGCGCCCCCGCGTCAACGGATCCAGTTCAACCAGGATTCGCTCTGGGTCGGCAACGAAGACAACACCGGCGGGTACCAACCGTTCGGGGATGTCTATGTCGAATGCGCGCACGAAACGTATGACGAGTACCGGCGCGAGCTCGACATTGCGCGGGCGGTGCAGACGATCAGGTACCGCTCGGGCGGTGTCCGCTACCAACTCGAAGCGTTCGCCAGCTATCCGGCGCAACTCCTGGTCTTTCGCTTCAGCGCCGACCAGCCGGCCGCGCTCTCGGGCGTGATCTCGATGGGCAACGTGCACGAGATTCCCATCGCGGCCGAGCCGGACACGCTCGTCATGCGCGGCGACACCTCCCGTTTCTGGTGGTGGCAACTGCATCTGCAAGAACCGCGGCGCCTGCGGGCCGAACGCGAGTATGCGTCCGAGCGCTTGATCGTTCTGGACTTCGAAGCCCGGCTGCGCGCGCGGCACGCAGGCGGCGAGCTCCGAACCGTCGGCAACACCCTGGTGTTCTCCCGTTGCGACCGTCTGACCCTGTTGCTGGCGGCGGACACCAATTACCTGGCCGACCGCGCCCGGGGCTGGCGCGGGGAACATCCGCACGAACGGCTGTGCGCGCTCCTGGCCGCGGCGGAACAGCGCTCCGATGAAGAGCTGCTGCGGGAACACGTGGCCGACGTTCAGCGGCTCGAGCGGCGGCTGACGCTGGAGCTGGGCGCGACGCCCTCGCCGCTGCGCGAACGACCCACCGCGGAACGGGTCGAGCGCTACGCGGAGCAGTTCCAGCGGGCCGGCCGCGCGGACGATCGGGAGTTGGAGGCCTTGCTGTACCATTATGCCCGCTACCTGATGATCAGCAGTTCTCGGCCGGGTTACGGCGGCTTGCCCGCCAATCTGCAGGGCCTCTGGCTGATCAACAAACGCCCGGCCTGGCGTTGCGATTACCATACCGACATCAATGTGCAGATGAATTACTGGTTCACGGACGCTTCGAATCTGGCCGAGTGTTTCGAGCCGCTGGCGCGCTGGATCGATTCGATCCGTGAGGTGCGTCGGGAGGAAACCCGGCGGGTGCTCGGGGTCAAGCGGGGCTGGTTGATGCGCTCGGAGAACGGCATTTTTGGCGGCTCCACCTGGCACATCCAGAAGGGGGATTCCGCCTGGCTCTGCCAGAACCTCTGGGATCACTTCGCCTTCACCCAGGACCGGGACTATCTCCAGCGCTACGCCTACCCGGTGATGAAGGAAGTGAGCGAGTTCTGGCTGGACCACCTGAAGGAATTGCCGGATGGCACGCTGGTGGCGCCGGCCGGGCGTTCGCCGGAGCACGGCCCGGTCGGCGTGGATGGCGTCACCTACGACCAGGCGTTGTGCTGGGATCTGTTCACCAACACCCTGGAGGCGGCCGAGGCGCTGGGCGTGGACGCGGAATGGCGGCGGGAACTGGCGGACAAGCGCGGGCGGTTGCTGGGTCCGCGCATCGGCCGCTGGGGCCAACTCCAGGAGTGGATGGAGGATCTCGACGATCCCGCGGACGACCACCGCCACCTCAGCCACCTGATCGGCGTCTATCCGGGCCGCCAGATTCATCCGACGATCACGCCCGCCTGGGCGGCGGCGGCGCGTGTCAGCGCGGCGGCGCGGCGCGATCACGGGCGGGAACATCCCGCCTGGAGCCGGGTCTGGAAAGCCTGCATCTTCGCCCGGCTCCTGGACGGCGAAGCGGCCTACGGCGAACTGGCGGGCACGCTGGCGACGCGCGTTTACGGCAACCTGTGGACGGTGCACCCGCCGTTCCAGATCGACGCCAATTTCGGCTACGCCGCGGCCGTCAACGAAATGCTGCTGCAATCGCACCTGGGCGAACTGCATTTGCTGCCGGCGCTGCCGAAGGCCTGGCCGGCCGGCCGTGTCGGCGGGTTGCGCGCCCGCGGCGGATACGAAGTCGATCTCGAGTGGCAGTCCGGCCGCCTGACGCGGGCGCGGATCCGCAATCTGGCCAATGCGCGCGGGGACTGCCGGGTGCGCACCGCCGCCGGCCTGTTCCGGCTTGCGATTCCGCCAGGCGCCGCGCGGGAACTGCCGGCCGACGCGCGCTGAAGCGGAAAACCGCCTGCGGGACCGCAGAGTTCGAAGCGCCTGTTGGCGGCGGCGTTTTCGAGTCTCAGACGATCGCAAGGGTGCGCGAATAGACCTTCTCCGCGAGGGTTTGGAAGGCGGAAGACGGATGCAGGGGCGAGTGCGGCGGCAGGGGCGTCGGCCAGACAAGTTCGCCTCTTTCGTCGTAGACGACCAAGGCGAATCCCTCGAACTTGCCATACGCGTTGACGGGGCGGTCGCGAGGAATGGAACGGCTGCAGATGCCGTGCATCTGGCGGAGGATGCTCTCGCTGCTTGCCCACTCAGGCATGGCAATCACCCCACCAACGGCGCACATCGGGAAGCGCTCGTGAAGGTTCGTTGCGAACGCTACCAGATCGTTGTGCCCGTTCTTCCAGTTTTTGGAAAGACTGTCGGCCGATTGGAAGTGCTTCGGATCAACAGCCAGCACCAAGCCGGACAGATCGTCCGACATCCAGACATCCACCTCTTGCCACCGCATGCCGCCAAGGAAGTTCTTCTTGCCCTTCCATGTAATCTTTATGTCCCGGGCCGATGCGCTCCGACAAAATCGGCAAGATGTTGTTCGATGCAGGCGGCAACCCATTGCTGGATCACCACGGTGAGGGTCTGCTGCGCGCGTTTGTCGAGTTTGACGCTTGGTCCCCCAGGTAAGCCCGTCGCCACCAACTCGTGCCATTTCTCGCCTTCAATTGTGGACATTGTCTATCGAACTCCTTCTTCGCACCAGGGCGGTCAGCGCCTCCGAGGCCGCTTCACGTTCACCCGCTGAAAGCCAGCCGGGCAACACGACGTCATCCACCAACGAAACTGCCTCATGGAACATCCGGGAACGAACGCGCTCGTCCACGACGTCAAACACGGCATCGAGGGTTACCACGGGGTCCGGCAGAGGCAGCTTGTTCGCCTCGCTCGGCATAAGCTCCAGCACGCCTCCCCCATAACTCCGTCCCGTCAACTCGGCCCACAGAAGGGTAATCGTATTCAGGAACGATACGGCATGGCGCCTGCCCAGCGACGGGGTCTTCCAGCGCACCCGGTGAATGGTATCCGTAGCCGTACACTTCCGACTGAGGTGTACGAGGCGCGGCAACACGCCGGCTTGCCTGAGCAGCAGCGCATCGCATTCCCAGACGCTCGGCACGGCGTACCACGGTTCGCGAATGCGGCACTTGTAGCGCGCATGGACCTGCCGGGCTTCGCCAGAGGCAACATAGGCCCGTACATGGGCCGGCAATTCGTCATAAGCCTCTGTCGCCTTGAGCAGAAACGCGGGCCGATTCTGGCTGACGATCTGGCGGAAATCCTCGACGCCGAACCTGATGCCACGCAGGTCCTTGGCGCTCGTCACGATGGGAACCAGATGGTTGGCATCCACACCTGCGATTTGACGCCGGCTGAGGATAAAGAAATCGTTGTCGCCGGTGACGACGCCGACCTCAACGCGTCCGTACGCATGAAAAGGCTGCCATTTCATGCGGCCCTGCAAATCGTCAAGAAGCTGGCGATTCCGTGGCGCGAGAAAAAGGTGAGTCCACTTCCGGTTCCAGTCCCACGGCTTGGCAGGTTCCACAGCGTGCATGTCGCCCTGCTCCAGGGCGGAATAATCCATCGTCAAGAGACCTGACGGGCCTCCAATCTCGTTGTCACACAGCAGCAGCACGACCGCCGCCTGTACCTCGGCAAAAATGCCACGCGCAGGGAAGCAAACGACCACGCGCCGAAAACGAGAAAGGAGAAACCGTCGAAGTTCCTCCGCGTAGCCCACATGGAGGAGTTCCTCCGGCACGACCATTGCCAGACGACCGTCCTTTTTCAGCAAGCGCGAGCAGACAGCCAGAAACGGAACCCACGTGCTCATCAGACGGGAAGGCCGCAGTCCCATCTTCGCCATTTCTGCGAAAGCCAAGGCCCGACTCTCCTCCGGGAAGAGATGCGAGCGGATGAACGGGGGATTGCCGACGATCACATCAACCGGTTGCGCGGTCTTGACCCATCGGAAGAAATCGGCACATACAAATCCGACCTTGACTGCGATTTCCGGATCGATGTCCACGCCCAGGCAGTTGAATCTGCGCGCCCCCAAGTCGGCAAGCCGTGTGCGGGCCGCGGAAAGGAAAACCCCCTCGCCGCATGCCGGATCGAGCACGGAGTCGTTCGCGGACCGTACTGCCCATCGGGTAAGGATGGCCGCGACCTCTGGCGGGGTATAGACGGCGCCCAGGAGTTTGTGTCTCCCGCCGTTCTCCCGGTACCGATTGACAGGCGGCCGTGGCGTCGCTACGCCGGAGTCTCGCTGGACCTCATCGATCAAGTAGAGCTGCGTATGTTCTACGATGCGAGCGCGGCGGGAGGCGGCGGGCCGTTTGTCATACCGAAGAGCTCGCTGCGGTTTCCGCACGGCTTTTTCAATGCGTGTCATGGCGTTTTGTGGAGCTACGGCGCCAAGGCGTCCATCTCTCAAGTCATGGTGCACCGAAGGCGTCGGCAATGCAAGTCTTCGGATCGCGGCCTTCGGATCGCAACCTTCGGAAACGCGGCGGTTAGACTGAGCGAGTTGGCGTGCCACAGCAAAACGGCGCAGGAAAAGGCGTGGCACGGAAATGGCGGTTGCGATAGACTGGGATACCGGCGAAAGGATTGCATCGAAGGTCGGCACGTCCAGGAGTGTAAACGGGGCGGACATGATACGGGATGCGAGAAGGGCCGGGCGACGGATTTCAATCGAACACGCTCATACGCCGTAAGGTCTGGACTTGCCGTCTCCGCGGGACGTGAAGAGGCTGGCTGCCGACAGGGCCGTGGTCGAACAAGTCGGCCTGCACGGCGGCACGGTGCGTCATACCGTCCGGCTGACAAAAGACATCAGAAATACAGCCGGACTGGAGGCTCGTCTTCGCCGCGAGGCAGCCGAGGCGGAGAACGGGAGGTCGCCCGCGCGGGGGCTGGACGGAGCGGCTGAAACATCACGAGCAGATGGGGGTACTCGAAGATGCCGAGCGACGCACGATCACGATGCCGTGAGGCGGCTAGACGATTTCGGGAAGCCAACAACAAGTGGCTCGCGCTGGGTATTACTCCGGCTGAGATGCTGCGCCGGCAGCCTACTCCGGATGAGGAGCGCATTCTTAGGGAGCGGGTTCGGGCCTCGAACGCGCTGAACGAGGCGGCGATGGCGTTGACGACAGATGAGAAGTGTCTCGGACTGTTGCGCTTTCTCCGATTGCCAGACGAGAGCATGGACCGGATGTCGGACGACGAGTTGGACGCTTACTTCGATGCGCCGGCGACGGAGGAAGAGAAGCGGGAAGTCAAGCGGATGCTGGCTCGCGAGGGCGAATGGAGCGATGTCGCTCCATCAGAGGATTCAGAAACAGAAAAATCATGAGTGACGCCGGTTTCAAACGCGACACGATCACGCCCTCCCGGCGCGGATGATCGCCGCGTGCCGGAATCCGCGGCAGCTCCTGGAGGCGCTGGGCACGGCGCTGGTAAGCGATCATTGCGCTAACGCGCGAAGAGGCTAGGAACGGCAGCGGCACCCCAGGAGGCGGCGGGCCAGCCAGAACGAAAGCGCGGCCCAGACGACAAGCCCGGTCGTGACCGAGTCGAGAGAAAAAGCCGCAGCCCAGAGGAAGGCAAAGGGAATGGCGCCGCCGAACAGAAACAGCAGCCAGACGACCAAGACCGCCAGGGCGTTCATAGCGCGAGGATTGCCATCGCGGGCGCGAATGTCAAATATGATTCCGCCGAAAAACGCCTTCGGAAGACGGTCGGGACAGAGCCCGACCCTCCAAAATGCACACCACACGGCATGTTGACCGACGCTGGAGGGACGACCTCCGTGTCGTCCGCTATGTTCTTCAGCGGAATAAAATCGCGGCGGTCATCCGCGTCGGAGCGTGACGGGCCTGGCGGCACAGGGGCGGACGGGTCTTACGCCAGTCGCGCGGCCAGTTCGCGCGTGATGCGCCAGCGCAGCGGTTCGCCGGCGACGAAGCGGCGCAGCTCCTCCGCCATGTAGCGGCCCATGCGGCGGCATTCCAGCCCCATCGATCCGGCAATGTGCGGCGTCAACATCACGTTCGGCAAGCGGTACAGCGGCGAGCCGGCGAGCGGCGGTTCGGGATCGGTGACGTCCAGCACGGCCGTCAGGTCAGGCCGGCGGGTCAGGACCTCGATCATTTCCCCTTCGCGCACGACCGCGCCGCGGGCGGTGTTGATGAACGCGGCCCCGGTTTTCATGGCGGCGAAATGCCGGCCGGTGATCAAACCCAGCGTTTCCGGCAGCTTGGGCGTGTGCAGGCTGACCACATCCGCCGTGCGGAACACCTCGTCCAGCGACGCCAGCGTCAGGCCCAGCGCCGCGGCGTCCGCGGCCGAGGCAAAGGGGTCGTAGGCGATCACGCGCAGATCGAAGGGGCGCAGCAACTGCGCCACGCGCCGGCCGACCATGCCGAGCGACACCAGCCCCACCGTGCTGCCGTAGGCGCCGGGGGGCGGCGTGCGGGGCGGAAAGCGGCCGGTCAGCGCGGCCGCGCGCGCATAGAACCAGACCCGTTTGAGCGCGAAAAAGATGGCGGCCAGCGTGTATTCGGCCAGGTGGGTGCAATTCACCAGGACGCTCAGGCACCCGGCGGATTGCTCGCCCAGATGGTAGGCGAGCACCTCGCGCCGGGCCAGGTGCCGGGCGACGTTGGACTTGCCCGAGCTGCCCACGCCGACGAGCGAGCACGACTCGCCAGCCATTAGCACGCCCAGCACACGCACGATCAACTCGCGCCTGAAGCTTACCGGACGGTTCCCCCTGGTCAGTTCGTCGTTCGTCATGCTTCGCCTCACGCTCCATCCACGTCCGGCGCAGCCTCGTCATCCACCACCAGCTTGTAGCCCTTGCCGCGCACGGTGAGGAGGTAGCGCGGACGATCGGGAAACGGCTCGATCTTTTTGCGGATGCGCTTCACCATGGCATCCACCGAATTGTGCTGCAGGCCGTCGAAGCATTCGCCCGGGTTGAGCGCCTCGAGAATCTGTTGGCGATCATACACGCGGCCCGGATTGCGGCCGAGCAGAAGCAACAAATCGAACTCACGCGGCGTCAGGTCGGTACGCTTTCGGCCGTCCACCCACACTGTGCGCGTCGGCTCGTCAACGATCAACCGGCCGCGCGCCGGCGCGCCGTGCTCACAGATGTAGCGCGCGAAGATCGGGCTGAAGGGCCGGCCGTCCTGCACCAGCCCCTTGAGTTCGAGCCCCTCCATGGCCGGGTCGTCGTGCGCGAGCTGACCGTGTGAGAGGTAATACAGCGCCAACCGTTCGTCTCGTGGCAAACTCATCCACAGCTTGCGACATTCGTCGCCGACCGCGTCGCTTCGGATCGGGTCGCGTCCGCCGACAATCTCGCCGAACATGGCGACGATCAGCCCGGGATGCCCGCCGCTCTCGGCGATGAGCGTGGCGCGGTCCTCCGGCGTGAGCGGATGGTTCCAGCGTGCTTCGAGCTGTTCGATCACGCGGCCGGCGTCGGCGGCGCTGTAGGGTTTGAGTCCAAGCACCGAACGCGAGAAAAGTTCGTAGAACCCTTCGCACTCGGTGGGCAGGCGCAGGCGGGCGGGATGATCGCGCAGGACGAGCAGGTAGCTCAACCAGGCTTTGTTGTCGTCGCGCAAGGCCCGCAGGTTGGCCAGGGCGAGCGCCGGCAGCGCGCGGTAGGCTTCGTCGAATTCGTCGAGGATGATGCACAGCCGGAAGCCGCGCTC
>Ga0101944_10004882_pt1 | contig 15960 bp, 8 predicted proteins | sample DewCreD2012metaG_FD_75245 | JGI IMG/M metagenome (GOLD analysis project Ga0101944, IMG submission 75245) | Hot spring sediment bacterial and archeal communities from British Columbia, Canada, to study Microbial Dark Matter (Phase II) - Dewar... ...
ATGTGCCGGAGGACATCTGCCGCTTCCAGCTTACGACCGGGCTGCCGCGGTGCGGCCGGGCCGATGCGGTCAAAATCCTGTTTTCCGAGGAAACCGGCTGGTGTGACGGCCGGGAATCCCTGATGGTTGTGGACTCACTGGGCATCGTCCCGGGTGAACTGCCGGCCGGTATGCTCGGCTGGGCCAAGTGGATGCCCGATAGCAGTCGTTGGGAATTGCTGGCCTACGGCGATGGCTGTTGCAGCAGTTCGTCATCGTCCAGCAGTTCCTCTTCTTCGAGCAGCTCGAGCTCGTCTAGCAGCTCTTCCAGCTCCAGTAGTAGTTCTTCCTCTTCCGCCAGTTCGTCGAGCAGTTCTTCCGGCGCGAGCAGCTCCTCGTCCTCCGGGAGTTCGTCCAGCGGCAGCAGTTCTTCGGGGTCTAGCGGCTCATCGGGCAGTTCCGGTCCTTCCGGCGGCTCCGGCAACTGCCAATGTATGACGGTGATCACGAGCGTCTCCGTAGATGAAAACGGCTGCCTCGTGGTCACCGCCCGGGAAATCTGCATGCCGGAGGACTGCCCGATGGGCGATGAATACAGCTACACGGTCTGCCCGCCGTCTTCGAGCAGCTCGTCCAGCGGCAGCAGCGCTCCCAACTCCACCCACGCCGGCAACGCCGTGGGATACATGAAAATCACGTCCGGCGCCACCTTGCCGGCAAACATGACCTTGATCTTATCCTCGTAATTGCCGGTGATGTGCAGCACCTGAAAGTTGATGTCCGGATGTTGCTCGCGGAATTGCCGGAAAGCTTCCTCGTAGACGCGCATCAGATCCGGAGGGCACGGCGGATGGGCATAGACCACCGTCGGGCGCCCCTGCGCGTCGCGGGTCGCCCGACCGCCCGGGATCAACGCCGCGGCCAGCAACGTCACCGTCGCGGCCGGCACCAGCCATGGACTGGAAGGCCACCGCATCACCGCGCGGAATCCTTTCCTTTCCGAACAGGAAGGGTGGCGAGAGTCCCGGGCGGGCCGGCGGAGACCGTCCCTGTCGGCGCATGCAGTCCGATGCCGCCTGGCGCGGCAGGACCGAGTTCCGTCCCAGCCGCTCGCGAAAGGATGCCGTCAGAGCTTTTCAAGAACCACCCTGTGCTCGCCCGCGCCGAGTTCCACGCTCAATTCCCGACCATGAAGCGGCGTGCGCCGCTGTTGCTCCTTGCCGTCGAGAAGCAGGCGATAGGCGGCGGCCGGAGTCAGCGCGGTGAACTCCAGCCTGGCCGCTCCGCGAACGGCAAGGTCCATGGTTTTCTCATCGCATCGGAAGACGGTGACCGTAACGCGCTGGTCTGCGGTTTTGACGGCCAGAGGGATTTGGCGGACGGTTTTGGCCGTGCCGGCAAACGCGACCACCGGAGCGTCCGCCGAAACGGTGTTGACGCCCGGAGCGAAAAGGGCGGGGGCTTTCAGCGAGAACTCGCCCTGCTCGGCGTCGGTGGTCAGCTCAAGGTAGCCCGACCGATCCGTGGTACGGCTGATCCCGGTGCTGCAATGGGCACGAGTGACGATCAGGCTGCGCGCATCACCTTGCCGCTGTTTGATCAGGAAGGTGAACCGGTACTTGCCGTTGCCGTCGGGATTGACCTGGTAGCCGTCGCCGCCGTGCGCCTGCTGGTTCTGCCAGACGCCGTTGACCCACAACAGCGGCACGGCCCAGTGATGGAAACCGCCCGCGATCACCGGCGTTGCCTCCGTGCCGCCCTTGATGGTCAGGGCGGCGACTTCGTCCTCCGCCTCCACCGTGGCCGGAAAGTCTCTGACCTTGCGGCCCGTGTGCACGGCGGTGGCGGGGCCTTCGGTCCCGTAATAGCGCCGCTCGCGTACGGGCACCACCAGTGGTTCCGTGCCCTCGGCGTGGGGCACGAGCATCACCTCCGCTTCGATGAAATCGCCCGGCTGGAGGGTCAGCCGCTCGTGGCTCGTCGTGAGCCAGTAGTTGCCGCCTCTGGCGTCGTACACGGCGGAGAAGGCGGGCCCCTGCGCGTCTTGGCCGCCCAAGCGCGCCCGAAAGCTGCGCACCAGCGCCAGCGAACTGTAGGACGTGGCTCCCTGGTTGCCCGGCATGCCGTGGGTGCCGAGAAAGGGGAACGTCTTGCCCAGCGGGCGCGCAATCACCTGGCACCCGTCCGGAGGGATGGCGTCCGCTGCGGCTTCCTCACTCTCCTTCCAGTACACCAGCGCGCGGGGCCGGCTCCTGTCATTGACGTTGAGCCAGCGGAAACTGCTCCTCGCATCGCCGTCGATCGCCGCGGCCTTGTGCCAGTCGTAGCGAAGCTTCAGAAACGTGCGCATCTGATCGCCCTGCGGAATCTCCATGGCTGTGGCCGCCGCCCGCGCCGCGCCGTCGCTGCTTGTGAAGTGCATGGCGAACAGGGCCAGGTTGGGAGCGATGGACTCGAAAACGGTTCTTTCGTAGATCAGCCGCACCTCTTCGTTGCCGGATCGGTACTGCAGCAGTCCTGGCCAGCTCTGGCAGTCGTGCTGCGGCTGGCTTGGCCAAAACGGGCCGCTGTAAGGGCGGTAGTCGGGAATGAGCACGAAGACGCCGTTCAGCTTCATCCAGGGGATGGTGAAACAGGTGGTTTCCGAAACTCCGCTGGAGAGGTGCCAGTAGATGTGGAAGAAGCGGATGGAGGAAACCTGCTTGAGCATGTGGTCCCCCCAGTTTTGGAACAGATGCAGAATCTGGAACCGTTTCTGTTCGCCGGGCGCCAGATCCAGGGGGAAAAAGGCATGGCCGTAGCTGCTGTCGTCGGGTTCCTCCCGCTCGCCGGCGAAGTTCTTGCAGGCGAGCACCGGCGTCGGCAGCATGAAGCCGTTCTCGTCGGCCAGCACCGTGGCGGGGAGCATGCCGACGTGGCTGATGCTCTTGCACATCAGGCGGCGCTTGAATCCGTCCCCTTGGATGGCCGCCGCAATCTCGATGCGCCGGTTGGGGTTGTCGTAGGCGCTGTTGAAACTCAGCCCCGGGGTGACGGCTTCGATGCCGTGCAATCCGGCGGCGGCGTCATAGCCTGCGTAACGTCCATACCGGATGCCGAAGTTGGCCGCCGGCAACGGATTCAACTCCTCACGGAACAGCTCTTCCGCCGGCGCCCCCGCGCACGCGGGCCGCAGCACCCACCAGCAACGAAGAGCCCCGTCGGGAGCCGCGGTCAGCGGCGTCTCCAGCCGCCCGGATTTGGCATCATAGGTTTCGCCGGGCAGGCCGAGCAGAGCGGCCGGGCCGAAGCGGGTCAGTTTGCGGTCGCCCAGGTCGGCATGTTGCAGCCCCGGCGCCCTGAGGGTCCAACTCGCCCTGGCGGGATTCACGCCCGTGGTCTCCGGGGCGACACGGAACTCGATGTTCAGGCGGTCCGCGAAAGTATGGAAGACGATTTCGCCGCGCACAACCTTGTTGTTCAGACTTTCGCTGGCCTCAGCGTCCGGGCTGCTGCGCGCGTGCTCCGGGAGGAGGGGAATGTCCAGGATATGGGCCTCCCAGTAGTAAGGGCCGGCATTCCACACGTTGAGTCGCGCGGCAACATCGCGGGCAGGCTTGTACGACTGGCCCTCATACGTTTGCCACGACGGAATCCCCGTTTGCTGTGGCAGATAGCGGACGCCCTGATCGTCCACAAAGCCGGGCTCGATCGACTCGGTAAGCAGATTTTGGCCTTGGATATCGAGGGAAAGAATCGCCACGGGACGGAGACTGATCCTGACCCGGTACACGGCCCCCGCAACGATCACCACATTGCCCGCGACGTCTTCGGAGCGCACATTGGCCAGCGGCAGGTTTTCCGGCGCGGGGCCGCTCCAGTCAGCCGCGGAGGCGGCGAAAGCGCAAAGCAGAACGGCGAGGGGACGGTGAATCCAACTAGGAAGCGGTGTCATGGGCTAGATTGTTTCGGCGGGACATGATCGGCAAAGGCGTGCATCATTTTCGGACGAACATCCAACGGGGAAGTTCGGAAGTCTGACGTTCGAGGTTCGGCGTTCGAGGTTGGCTGTTCGATGTTCTTTCAGGCCACTTCCTGCCCGTCGATCGAACCGACCTGGATGTTCAGTTCCTCGCGGGACTGAATGCGCGAAATCTTGCCGTCGGTGATCCAGATCACCCGGTCGCTGGCGCTGAGCATCTTCATGTCGTGGGTGGCGGTGATGACCGTCACGCCACGCGACTCCTTCATGCGTTTGAGCAGTTCGATCACCTCGCGCCCGGTGCGCAGGTCCAGGTTGCCGGTCGGTTCGTCCGCCAGGATAATGGCCGGATCGTTGGCCAGGGCCCGGGCAATGGCCACCCGTTGCTGCTGTCCCCCGGACATCTGCGCCGGTCGGTGATGCAGTCGGGTCCCCAGCCCGACCAGCGTGAGCAACTCCGCGCCCTTTTCGCGGGCTTCGTCCGGGCCAAGGCCTGCAAACACCATCGGCAGCGTGACGTTCTCCAGCGCGGTCATGACGGGAATCAGGTTGAAGGTCTGGAAGATGTAACCGATTTTGCGGCAGCGCAGCCAGGCCAGTTCGTAGGTGTCGAGCCGCGCAATGTCCACTTCGTCGATGTACACCTCGCCGCTGGTCGGTTTGTCCAGACCGCCGATCATGTTGAACAAGGTGCTCTTGCCCGATCCGGAAGGCCCCATGATGCTCACGTACTCGCCGGCGTGGATCGTCACCGTCACGCCGTCGAGGGCGCGGACCAGATCGCCGCCCATGGCGTAGGTCTTTTTGACGTCCTGGGTATGCACGATTTCGCGTCGGGTCTGGGCATTCATATTTCGGTCCTCATGGCATCCGCCGGCTTCATCCGCGAGGCCACGCGCGTCGGGTAAGCCGCCGCCAGCAAGGTCAGCGCCGTGCCGACGGCCGCCGTCAGGGGCAGCGCCGGCCACAGGCCCTTCGCCAGCACGCGCGCGGTCAACAAACCGAACTCGAAAGCGGCGCCGACCTGCGCCACGGCCAGCGCAAAGCCGAGCAAGCCGCCCGCCAGGCTGGCCAGCGCGCCGACGGCCAGGCTCTCCAGCAGAAACAGCCGCACAATGAAATGGTCCAGCGCGCCGAGACACTTGAGCGTGCCGATTTCCCGAAAGCGTTCGGTGACGCTCATCAGCATCGTGTTCGTGATCCCCACCAGACAGAGAAAGGCGGCCAGCCCGTAGAACCAGAGCCGCTGGTCGCGCTGCCGCTGCTGATCGGCCGCGTCTTGGCTGAACACTCCCGCCCGCTCCAGCACCGCCTGGGTGTGCACGTCGGCGGACGCCGCCAGCGTCGCAATCATCCGTTGCGCCGCCAGCGATTGCATGAAGAAGGCGATGACCACGGCGATGCAGATGAAGGCCAGCGCCGAGCGGCCGAGCCGGTGGCGCACGCCGGACACGCACATCTGCAGCGCGCGGGACCACGGCAGGACCACCCGCCGCCGGCGCGCTGCTCCCTCCTCGGCAAAAGGACGTTGTTTCCGCCTGTCGGCCTGCGCCATGGCGCATCCTTCCTTTCGGCCGGACCGCGCCTCCGCCCCCGGCCGCCTGGCATCCGCCTGTCGGTCTGCGTCCACCCGAGCCTCCCCCTAAAACGGCAACTCCTGCACGCAATGCACGATCAGCGAGATGGCCACGCCGGTCATGCCTGCCAGGCCCATGCCGCATGAGAAGCCGGCCACGACCACGGGCACATAGCGCCGCCAGCGCTCCGCGCCAAACTTACGGGCAAAATACAGCCGGCCGAGCAGCGCGCCCACCAGAATATTAATGCCCACGTGCGAGGGCGCGCCCAATCCGCCGATCAGCCCGTAGAAAAACACCGCCGGCACGCCGGCCCACGCCAGGCCGCCGTACACCAGCAGACCGACCGCCGCGCCGCCCGCGATGAGGCGCGGGTTCAGCGCCTGCAGCAGCAGCGGCGACTCGGTGGTGTTGGCCGTAAAAATGAGATAGGCCTGCCTCGCGGCGATCGGCCACACGCGCGCCGCGAAGGGAAACGACGCGGAGGGCACCTGCTGAATGTGCCAGAAAAACCACCAGAACAGGAAGCTGCTGACGAAGACGACCGGCAGCATCAGCAATTCCGCCTTGATGATCGAGGTGAACCGGGTGCGCGTCAGCTCCAGCGCCCGGAAGCGCTGCGCGGCGCCGCCGTAGTCGCCCATCGGCAGCGGCGCAAACCAGATGTCCACCTTCTGATAGCCGCTGGCGATGAACACCGTCTCGCGCAAGAACGGCGTGGCCAGGCCGCTGCCGGTCAGGCCGATCAGGCGGGCCGAGATGTACGAATGCAGCGGCGCCCACACAAACCCGAACAGGACCACGATCCAGAAGGGAAACTCCGGCACCAGCCGGCGGCAGATCAGGCAGGAGGCCGTCGTGCCGGAAAGAAACAACAGCACGGCTATCCAGACCGGAAAATCGCCGCGCTCCCGGCTGGGCGCGCGGTCGAGCGGCTCTCCGGGCGCCCCGCCCCCGCCCGCTGCCGGCGCCGGCGCCCCGCGGCCTTCGCGCCAACGTTTCGCAAAAACGCGCGCGCTCACGCCCAGCCCGACGATCAGCACCGCCAGGGCTACGCCGATCGAGACGCTGAGCCAGAAATCGAACCCCAGCACCATCTGGTTGACCAGCAGTCCGTTGCCGGGCTGCCAGTGGCGGAACGCGCCGAGCTTCACGAGCAGCGGTCCGCCGATCACGTTCGTCGCCACCATGGCGACGAACGTGCCCAGCACCATGCGGAACGGCAGGATCATGCCGGCCAGGAAGATCGCCGCGTCGAAACTCAGGGAAATCAGGCTGCCCGGCAGCCAGGATTCGACGTTGGGCGTGAAATCCACGAAGGGAATGGGGAACAGCATGATCGGCTTCGTCAGGAACAGGCCGCTGACCACCGGCAGCAGCACGTAGAGCGCGCCGAACAAGATGCCGAGGCAGGCGCCGACGCTGAACACGCGCCGCCGCCAGGACTCGCGCCTTCCGCCCGCGCCGGCTTCGCGCTCCGTGCTTTCCGCCAGCGCCGTCGCGCCCTCGGCCGCGATCGGCGCCATGGGAAACGGCAAGCGCTCGTGATCCGACGTCAGGCGGAAAAGCAGGTAGCCCATCCCGAAAAAGCACAGCCGCCCGACCACGTAGCCGATGGCAATCAGCCCCAGCGGCGAAAGCAGACCGGAACTCCGGCTCCACCACCAATCCGCGTGCGCCAGATTGCGCTGGCGGATGGCCGGCGAACTGGCGGGCGGCACCACCCAGTCCGGAATCTGCGCCGCGATGGTGCTGGTTTCCGGCGACTGCAGCAGATACTGGTGCCAAATGGCGCCGGCAAACGGGCCGCCGGAAAGCGCCAGATGCGCGACCGTCACGGCCGCGATGCCCGACGCCACGTAGAACAGCACGTACACTTCCTGCCGCTTGAGTTGCGTGAAGCTGCGGCGGGCCAGCTCGGCAAAGAGGATGATCGTGACCCATTCCGCCGCGGCGCCGAGCGATTGCCCGGCCACCAGGCCCATGTAGATCGCGCCCGGCATCATGACCAGCGCCACGAACAACGCGCCGATCACCGTGCGCATCGAGAAGCCGTCCTCGTAGGGCCCCCGCTCCAGCGCGTCTCGCTCCAGATCCTCGCCGCCCATGTTCATCGTTCCCTTCCTGCGCAGCGCCCGCGCGGGCCGGTCCGCGGTCCCTCCGCCGGAGGCCGCCCGGGAGGTCTCCTTGTCAGTACCGGACGGGCGTCACGTTCCCCCCTTCGCTCCCGCTCCTGCTCCGCCGCCGCCGAAAAGCATTTCTCCGCGCGCGCGATATTTCTCCCGTTCCGCGGCGCTGAGCACGCGCCACATCAGAAGCTGTTTGCGCACCGCCAGCAGAAACCGCGGCATGAGCCGCGTCCAGTTCTGGTGGTCGCCGCTGAAGCGGACGGCCTCCAGATGGTACTGATAGACCCCGCGCTCGGGCCGGTAAACAATCCGCAGCCGCGCATCGTGGCTGACGCCCAGATCGAAGGGCGCCATCCAGGCGCGGAACGCAAGCGTCGGCGCCGGACGGCCCGCCTCCGCTTCCAGCTCGGCGCGCAGTCCGTCAATGGCCACCGCGCCCACCGTCACGCCCTGAATCGTTTCGAGATACTCGGCCAGATAGGCCTGCATCGCCGCCACGTGCTCCGGCGAGGCGACAAACGGCAGATAGAGGCGCAGCGTATCCGCCCCCGCTTCCCCCGCCCCCGCGCCGCTCCGCGGCTCCGGCCCCTCGTCCGGAACGGCGGCGCGAAACGCCTGGCGGGCGGGGTAGAGCGCCGAAAGCAGCACGATGGACATGCTCAGGACCGTGACGAGAATGGCGCTGCCCGCCGTGTAGTTCAGCGCCAGACCCGACAGCCAGCCGGTCGCCTGCATCGTCTTGGCCGCCACCTGGCTGAGCAGGTAGCCCATGCCCGCGCCGACGATGGCATAGACCCCGGCTTCCGCCAGAAACAGCGCCGCCACGTCCAGCGGCGACAAGCCCACCGAGTTGTAAACGAAAATCTCGCCCTTTCGCTCATAGACCGAACCCATCATGGTGCCCAGGATCATGACAAAGCCGAGAAACACGGGAATCCCAATCTGCCACGCCGCGCTGATCCGGCTGGTGTCCAGAGCCGCATAGAGCGTGACCTCGCGGCCGTCGCAGCCCAGAACCGTCAGGTTGGAACGGCGCACGTACCCCTCGGCCTCCGAGCGCACGTCGGCGCCCGGCGCCGCGCGCACGGCGATGCTGCGCGTCAGCGCGCCAAAACGCAGTCCGATCTCCAGCGGCACAATGGCCACCTGATCGGAGGGATAATGAATGTAGGTTTCCAGCGTGTCGGCCGGCGGAACGCCTTCCGCCACCTGTTGCGCCATTTTGGCCTGCTGGCTCACGAAGTTCACGGGCGTCAGCGGTTCGCCGTCCAGATCCGTCAGCCGGTCGAACCGCGGGGCGTCGAAGAGGCCCACCAGTTCCAATTCCTCGCCGAAGACGCGCACGCTCCGCCCAAGGGCCTCCCTCCCATAGCCGAGCTGCGCGGCGACGTGTTCGCTCAGGATGATGCCGCGTTCCTCGCCCTCGCGGAACCAGCGGCCGGCAACGAGCGTGTCGGCCACTTTCGTCACGTTGGTTTCCGCCGGCTCCAGGCACAGCAGCGCGACGGCGGTGAAGGCGCCCGCCGTCCCCGCGGCTGCAGCGTCGTCCCCGCGCCGCAGATCGATCTGCGAAAGATTGCCGCCCTGGTCGGAGAAGAACCAGGCCCGCGCCGCCAGGGCCACGGCCGCCGTCGGCGCTTCGGCCTCGCGCGCGGAAAAAACGCGCCGGAACGAATCATGCAGCGGCGGCGGCAGCGGCTTCCACTCGCGGTCCCGCGCCAGCAGGCCGGCGTAGGCCGGCGCGCCGGCGGGATGCCGCAGCCGCGTGATGCTGACCGTCGGAACCATCGAGGTGAAGGAGAGCAGAATAAACGTCACCGTCACCACGGACAGGCCGGTCAGGAACCCGCGCTGGGGCCGGCGCCGGATGTTCGAGATGCCCAGGTCCAGCGCCCGCGCGGCAATGGCGCCGCGCCGCGTCTGCTGCTCGTGATAGCCGGTCTGCGCGCGCTTCTGCTCCTGCAGCACGGCGTCCATCTTGCTCACGATCAGCGCGCTGACGGTCACGACCAGCGCCAGGATGATGAAGGCCAGCAGCACCAGAAACGGGGTCAGCGTGAAGCGGAAGGCCGGATGCACGACGGTCAGGACGGCGAAGCAGAGCGCAAAAATGGTTCCGATGCCGATGATCTTCCGCTGGATCGTGCCGGAGGCGATGAGCAGCCGCTCCAGGCAATAGGACAGGGGCAGCAGCAACAGCAGGTAAAAGAGCACGCCGCGAATCATGTTGTTGATGGTCGCCAGAATCTCGACGTAGGCCTTGTTTTCCAGCGCCCAGCCCTGTTCGGCGGCGCGGCGATACGCCCCGTAATCGCGCTGTTCCAGCCGCGCCTGCGCTTCGGCCAGCCGCGCGGCCGCCTCTTGGTGCAGTTCCCGAATCCGCGGGTTCTGAATGCCGTGACGGTCGAGGCCGGCAAGGCGCGACGCGTTCAGGTTCCACATGTCCCGCGCGCCCTGCAGCACCATGGAGGGCAGGACCTTCAGTTCGTTGAGCGCAAAACCGCGCCCGGTCGGCTCGTCCGGCGTGTTCCCGATCAGGATCAGCCGATTCTCCTGAAAGCCGTGCCCCAGCAGGAGCAGGATGCGCAACGTCGGGTCGGCCCAGAAGGTGGTCAGGTCTTCCTCGGGATCCCCGCCCGTGAGGTCCGGCACGCTGCGGCCGAACTGCAGGGCCGTGCTGCGGGTGGCCGCATCGAGAATGCGCAGATCCTCCAGCGGCAGATAGCCGCGCGGGTCGGTCAACCCCAGCAGGGTCAGCGAGCGGGACGGGAAACAGACCACGTTGAGGTGCTCCAGCGGCTTCTCCAGGCTGATCCGCGAGGGAAAGTCGCTGGCGCGCGCCATGTCCACCGCGTACAGCAGGGAACCGTCCAGCGCGGGCGCCTCGTCGGCCCCGCCGCCGCGCGCCATGACGGCGCGGTACTGTTCCATGGCGCGCGGGTTGCCTTCCACAAACGCGCGGTTCGCGACGCCGTAGGCCTCGATCTGGCAGTTCCGGAACTGGTTGTTGGCCGTGATGCCGGCCAGCCCCTCGAAGGCAAAACGACCGTCGGCGTCGGTCATCGTCGCCAGCAGGCCGCGCGTGCCGACCAGATACTTGTCTCCGCGCAGGGCCTTGAGGAACACCATGGCGTTGGCCAGCGGCTGATTCGGCGTGTAGTCGCGCCGCTGATCCAGCCAGGCGACGCGCCCCCTGAGAGCGCTCCAGCGATCCCCGAGGGGCGAGCTGACGTACGGCCCGCGCCAGCCGGTAAACGCGCAGGCCAGCGCCGCCAGGCCCGGGTGCCGCTCGGGATCCGCCGCGATCTGCCGCGCCAGCAGATCCAGCCGCAGGCGTTCCACCCGGTCGTCGGGCGTGTCCACAAACCGCCGGCCGTCGTTGATGGTCGCCAGAGTGACCGCCGGAAAGCCGGCCAGCGTCGGCAGCTCGCTTTCGAAGCCGGCGCGATACGGGAAAAACGTCCACCACCCCCGGCCGAGCGTCAGATTGATGGCGTCCACAAAACGCGGCGGCTCGTTGGTGGCCGAACCGGAGCGGAACGAGGCGGCGTACCTGGCCAGCTCCGCGCCGAGCGTACTGTACTTGTGACGAATCTGCCATTCCCGTTGCCCGCGGAAATGGCCCATACAAAACAACCCGAGCGCATCGGACTGCGAGGAGAGGTCCAGGCCGACGAACAGGCCCGGCTTGCCCATGCGCGCCAGCAGCGAGCCGGACGTTTTCGAATCCCAGCCTTCGTTCCAGCCCTGGCGCAGGCGCGCCACGCATTCGCTCATGCCCGCGAACGCCTGGCCATGGCCGCCGGTGAAGAGCGCGTAAACCGGCCGATCCGGCGGATGCGCACGGAAAAAGCGGACCAGTTCCAGGAGCGCCGCGGCGCCGAGCGCCTGCTCCGCGCCGGGCGCCAGGTCGGGCACCACGCTGATGCTGTCGTAGTAGGCGTGGAAAATCACCGGCGCTCGGTCGCCTTCCGAAACGTCTTCCGGCAGCCGGCCGTCCGCCACCCGCGCCAGAATGTTGCGGGCCGCAACCCGCCGCCATTCGGCGCGGCAGCGCACCGTGGCTCGCGTCGCCGGTTCGGCCAGCAGCGCGTCGAGGGCGGCGAGGTCTTCCGCGGACACGTAGAAGCGCGGCAGATCGGCGGGCAGCGAAAGGAGTTTCTTCCGGCACAACGCCCCTTCCGCGGGCCGGGCCCCGCGAAAAATCACGGCCTGGCCGCCGAATTCCGGCACGCTCAGCCATTCGCCGCCGCTGTCCCAGTCCAACACCGCCAGCGCGCCCTGGATCGGCCGGCCGCGCAGGTCCTCGTCGGCGCCGCGGCGCAGGTACGTCAGCGGGCCGCTCAGTCCTTCCGGCGGCGTCTGCGCCGTGCGGGCCAGATTGGGCCACAGAGGATAGAGCGGAATGGTCACGCCGGATCCGCCGCGGTCCGCGATCAGCACCGCCTCCTCCGTCACGGGAACGATGGTTTCAAAATCCTGAACTTCGACCTCGGGAACTCCCGCCGCGGTCAGCTCGGCCAGGATATGATCGAACGCCGCCTGGGCGCCGGGCGAACCGGTCAGGCGGGAGGGAGCGCGGCAAAGCGCCCGCACGTCCGCCTCGATGCGGCGCAGCTCGAGCTGCGGCGCCGTCCCCTCGCGCAGAGAGGGAGAAAGCGCCGCCGCCTGCGGACGGCTCACCCAGGCGGCGACGAGCACCGTGGCCGCGATACCGACAACGGCGAAGACGATCCAGCGCATACGTTTCGTTTCCCGGTCGCGCCATCCGGGAGAGGCCGCGCCGCCCTTCCCGAAAACCGCGGCTCCCGCGCCGGCCGGCGACCGCTCTCTCATCCCCAGAACTTGTACACCGGCATATGGCGGACGGCTCCGAAGATGCCCCACAGGCTCCCCATGACAAACTCGCCGAGCACCAAGCCGACGAAAAACGGCAGGGCTTTCCGGTAGGCTTTGGCTCCGCCGTAGCGGGTAATCACGGCCTTGCAGAGCCAGCCGAGGAACAGACAGAACCAGAGCCGGCCCATGGACCAGGACGAACAGGTCGCGTAACCGACCGGATGCCAGAGCCACCAGGTGAAGCGGCTGCGCATCAAGCCCAGAAAGAGCGTCAGCACCGCGCCGATCCCCGTGGCGATCGTGGCCGCGGCGTTCGCCCGCTGGGGAAACGTCATCCAGCCCTCCAACTGATTCCAGGCTTCCGAAGCGAACGCCTGTCCGGCGGGCCGGCCCGCATAGCCATGGACGTAGAGCGCGTGCAGCAGCGCCCAGAGCGCGGACGCCAGACCCACGAGCACCGCCACGGCCGTCGCCCCGAGCAGGGAGCGGGCCGTCAGGCGCGAGAGCTGCGCCAGCTTGTAGCCTTCGATGTTGTGTGCCGAGAAGTGGGCGCGATACGCGCGGTTGAACCCGTAGAACAGGGAAAACGCGCCGCGGGTGCCGCCGCTGAGGTTGGCGGTGCCCACCGCGTTGCCGATCAGGAATTCGGGGCCCATGTGATGCAGGTCGTGCGCCGGCGGTCCCAGTTCGGCGCGCATGCGGGCAATCGCCACCGCGTAGGCGAAGAAGATCAGAAAGAAAACGGCCGCCGCCGGCAGCGAGCAGCCCAGCGCGACGCCGCCGCCGACCAGCAGCAGGTAGCAGAGGATCAGCCCCGCCAGCGCGGTGCGGTAGCGCACCGGCTCGCGCGACTCGTCCAGCCCGCCTGGCCGGCCGCGGATCGTCCGCCAGACCGCCCCGAAGTGGCGGCGCGCCAGCCAAAACGCCAGCAGACCAAGCGCGAGATAGGCGCCGCCCGCTTGCTCGGAGGGGAAGGGAAAACCCGGCAGTTCCCGCAGTCCGATCGCCGCCGCGAGCACCAGTTGCAGCTGGTAGAGCACGAAGAAAAACCAGCAACTGAACGCCAGGTCCGTCGGCAGGAAGAAGGTCAACCCGACGACGAACGGATAGAGACTGATGGTCGTGCTCTGAATGGCGTTCCAGGGGCGTTCGGCAAAGTATTCCCGGAACTGGAAGGCGTCCACGATCGGGATGGCGGGGACGTTGGGGTAGAGAAAGTTCACGTTGTTCAGCAGGTCGATCGTCGCCGTCAGACCGAACGCGATCCAGAACAGACGGTTGCGGAGCAGCTCCCGCAGGCGGGTCGCGATCAGATGGGGAATCTGGATGACGGGAAAACTCAGCCGCTCCTTTTCCAGCCAGGCCTGCCGGAAGAGCACGTTGAGGAAAGCCAGTGCGGCGTAGAGCGTCAGCAGCAGGACTGACCAGAACGCCAGCGGCCGGGCCCAGGCGAGCCACGCCGCGCGGTTGTAGATCGAGGCATTGCCCACGGCCAGGTTGTGGGCCGCGTCCGGGTCGGTGACGATCGCCCAGGGGCGGATGTGGGGCAGCAGGATTTCCGCCCAGCGGTTCTGCGGATTGGCGGCATAGGCCGGGTAGGCCAGCATGGGAATCATCACCTGCAGCAGATCGTGGCTGCACAGCGTGCCGGCCACCGACAGCATCACGTAGATCGTCAGAATTTCCCCCGGCGCCAGCGCCGCGCGGGGAAAACGCCGCTCCAGCCACAGGTTGAGCAGCGCAATCAACAGCACAACGAACGTGACGTGAAAGAACAGAGAAATGGCCGTGGAATGGCCCGTGTACCAGATCAGTTCGGCTTGCACCACCCACATGGCCAGGACGGGCATCAAGGCGCAGGCAATGCCGACGGCGCGGAGCGTGACCGCGCGCGGAGGCATCTCGGAACCATCGCCGCCCCCTGGTCTATGCGCCGGTGTTTGCGTTTCGCTGGGCATCGCGCCTCAGAATCAGCATGGCGAGTCTGACACACGGCGCGCGGCAACGTCAAGCGCAGGGCCGGAACGCAAGACCGCAAGGGTTGGAAGACCGGAGGGAGGAGAAATCCTTTCCCCGCCCGCGCGGCCGTCGAGAAAGGGGTTGATTTTACGGAACGGTCATGCAAGCCTTGGCGCGTTGATGAACGGCCTGAGCCGCGTCCGGCGGGGGGGCGGCGCTGCACCGCCGCAAGGTTCTTCAGCTGGCCGGCGGCGGCGCGGCCGGAGCGTTGTCGAGCCGCCGGCCGACGCGAGTCGGGTCTCTCATACGCAGGGAATGTATGCTGGTGCCGGAAGATAAGCCGTTGGATCCCGTCTGGGTCAAATCTCTGTTCGAGCGCGGCGCGCCCGAAATCTGGACCGGGGAACGGTTGAAGTTCATTGGCCTTCCCGTGGGCGGCATCGGCGCCGGCCAGCTCTATCTGGGCGGCAACGGCAAGCTCTGGCATTGGGATATTTTCAACCAACACCAGGCCACGGGGGCGGAGCATTATGCCCAACCGCTGACGCCGGATTCGCCGGTGGAACACGGGTTTACGCTCAACGGCGCGCCGCTCGAAAAGTTTCCCGAGATTGCCTTCCGCGGCGAGTATCCGTTCGGGATCGTGACCTACCGCGATCCGGAGACGGAGGTGCGGTTGGAAGCCTTCTCGCCGTTCATCCCCTTGAACGCCGACGATTCCAGCCTCCCGGCCACCGTGCTGCGCTTCACGGTGCGGAACCGCGCCGCCGAGACGCGCGACCTGGAACTGGCCGGCCATCTGGAAAAGCCCGGCATGCTCCGCCGCCTCGTGCGCGGCCCCGGCTTCGTCTTCTCGGAATGCTTCTGGGAACCGCCCCCCGCGCCCCCGCGCCCGGACATCGTGTTCGAGGATTGGAACCGCGCCACCTACGACGGCTGGCGCGTCGAGGGCACGGCGTTCGGCGCCGGCCCGATCCGCAAAGCCGACCTGCCGACCTACCTCGGCGATGTGGGCGGCGACACCGAGCGCGTCGTCCATTCCCACGCCGCCGCTCCCGGCGCGGATGCGGCGAGCAAGGACAGCGCCACCGGCAAGCTGATCGGCCGGCCGTTCACGGTCGCGCGCCACTTCATCCGGCTCTGGATCGGCGGCGGCCGCGGGGCGGGCAAGACCGGCGTGCATCTGGTCGTGGACGGCCAGCGCGTGCGCAGCATCGCCGGCCAGGGAAAGCGGGGGCTGACGCTGCGGGATCTGGACACGCGCGGCCTGCTGGGGCGGGAAGCGCGGCTCGAGATCGTGGACGCCGCGTCCGACGCGGGGGGCCACATTGCCGTGGGCCGCATCACCTTCAGCGACAACCCGGCGTCCGGCGCGCCGGAGGACGCTCCCGACTTCGGAACGCTGGGTCTGGCGTTGTTGGGCGCCGAGGCCGCGCTGCAGCGCCGGCTCCGGCTTGCGCCCGGCGCTTCCGCCGTCGTCACGTACGTCGTGGCTTGGCATTTCCCGAACCTGAAG
>Ga0101944_10004886_pt1 | contig 15948 bp, 17 predicted proteins | sample DewCreD2012metaG_FD_75245 | JGI IMG/M metagenome (GOLD analysis project Ga0101944, IMG submission 75245) | Hot spring sediment bacterial and archeal communities from British Columbia, Canada, to study Microbial Dark Matter (Phase II) - Dewar... ...
CGGTGTATCTGCCGGCGGGCGAGTGGGTCCACTGGTGGAGCGGCAAGACCTTCACCGGCCCGGGCCGGGTGACGGCTCCGGCGCCGCTCGGCGAGGTCCCGCTCTTCGCGCGGGCGGGCAAGATCATCCCGCTGTTCGACGGCCGGATCGACACCCTGGTGAAGGAGGACCGGCCGGACATCATGGGCTGGGACGACGCCAACGCCTCGCTCAAGGTCTTGTTCTTCGGCCGGGGCGACGACCGGCTGCGGTTGTGGGATGGAACGGTGATCACCTGCGGACGGAAGGCGGGTGACGACGCGGGGGCGTGCGCGATGGAGAACTCGCCGACGGAGCGGAGGTTCTCGGCGGAGTTTAAATGATGACAACGACCATCTCGATTGGTAACATAAACCCAGCGGAGGAGCTGAGCGCATAAAATCATGAAACTTGACCTGACGTCTTTGAGGAAGGCATTGTCTGACTTGGAGGAAAGCCTGGGACACTTTTCCTCCGAACTGGCCAAGGACCCGAGTTTGCGAAGGACCTTGATGTCGGCCTGCATCCAGAGTTTCGAGTTCACCTTTGAACTCGCCATCAAGCTGATGAAGAGACAACTCGAGCTCATCCTGCCAAGTCAGTCCAATGTCGATCACATGCTTTTCATGGACCTGATCCGCTCGGCCGCCGAGGCCGGCCTGATCGATGACGTCGCCCGTTACCGCACCTACCGCGAAAAGCGGAACATCACCAGCCACACCTACGACCAGGCCAAGGCGGAGGAGATCATGGCGGTGTTGCCAGACTTCCGTGACGACGTCCGCCGACTCCTCGCCGAACTGGAGCGCAAAAACCGTGACGATTGACGCCGCCCCCGCCGACCTCGCCTATGTCCTCGGGACGCTGGCCCGCCTCTTGCCCGGTCGTGAGGTCTGGGCCTTCGGGTCCCGCGTCAACGGCAAGGCCAAAAAGTTTTCCGACCTCGACCTGGTTGTGCTGGGACCTAAACTTTCCGACTCGGTCCGGATGGACCTCGCCGACGCTTTCCGCGAGTCCGACCTGCCCTTCAAGGTCGATCTCATCGAATGGGAAACCACCCAGCCCTACTTCAGAAAAATCATCGAGGCGAACTACGAGGTCATCCAGCCAGCCGGGAAATAAAGATGAAAATCGCCCTCGCCATCTGCCCCTTTTTCACCAACGGCGACTGGCCGCCGCTCGGGCTCTCCTGCGTCAACGGCGCCCTCCGCGCCGCCGGCCACGAGACCGTCTGCTTCGACTTCATCTTCCACGGCTTCCAAAAACACCCGGACCCCGTCAAGCTCAACTACCACCTCGCCGGACTCGGCCTCGTCCGCGATGATGTCCTCTTCTGGCTCAAGCCCGAACTCGCCCTCTGGTCCCTCTATAAGGACCAAGCCCCTGGCTTCAAGTGGGACCTTGGCCTCGACGCCGATAACCTGATGCGCGCCGGCGTCATGCTCCTCGGCCTCCGCGTCGCCGTCCGCGAGCAGGCCCGGATGGTCCTCGAGTCCCGGCCCGACGCGGTCCTCTTCTCCACCTACGTCTCCAACCTGCTCTGGAGCCTGAAACTCGCCCAGGAGCTCAAGGCCGCGGCGCCGGACCTGCCGGTCGTCTTCGGCGGTCCTGGGGTGGGGCTGCCGGAGGTCCGGAGTTTGGCGCTCGCCCTCGGGTTCGTCGACGCAGCGGCGGTGGGCGAGGGCGAGACCACCGCGGTCGCCATCGCCGACGACCTGGCCGGCGCCCTGGCGGGCTCGGTCGCTGGAGTTGCCGTGGCGGGCGAGGATCCGGCCGAGCGGCCGGTCGGCCCGCTCCTCGACCTTCCCCGGCCGTCCTTCGACGGCTTCCCCCTGCCCGGGCTCTCGCTCTCCGACTATGCCCGCGCCCGGCCCCACCCCTTCCTGACCCCGTTCTTCCGGGGCTGGGCGGTGTACTGCTCGCGCGGGTGTCGGAACCGCTGCGCCTACTGCTCGGAGACCGCCTACTGGAAGACCCACCGCACGCTTGCCGCGCCGGCGGTGATCGAGGAGATCAGACGTCGTCCGGTCGACGAGACCGACGGCAAACGCTATGTGCTCTTCGGCGACAGCGCGATCAACGGCAGCCGCGAGTGGATGGACGAGTTCGTGACCGCGATGGCGGCGGACCCGGACCCGCCGGTGATGTGCGGCTACATGATCGCCACGCCCGAGCTGGACGCGGAGATGGGCCGGGCCATCCGGCGGGCGGGTTTCCGGTTTGTCACGTTGGGGATCGAGACCTTTTCCGCCCGCATCCGAAAGACGATGGGCAAGCCCCACGGGGAGGAAGAACTATTCAATGCCGTCCTGTCCCTGACCCGCGCGGGGGTCAACGTCAAGACCAACCTGCTGGTGGGGTTTCCGGGGGAGACCGAGGATGATTTCCAGACCTCGATGAATTACATCCGCCGCTGGCGGGAAACCCCGCCGGCCGAACGCGGGCCGGGCTGGATTTATTTCGACGCCGGGCACCCGGTGCGGCTCGAAGCCTACTCGCGGATGTACCGGCAACCCGACCGATTCGGCATCTCCATTGCCCCGCGTCCGGTTCCGGACCTGCCCGAGGGACTGGCTCATCTGGCTGAGCCGCTGGCGGCGATGTTCCTCAGGTGGGACGCCCCCGGCCGCGACCTCGTCGAGCGTCGCGCGGCCGAGATGAAGGGACTGGCGGCCGCGGCCTGGGCCGAGACCGTCGGAACCGTCATGGCCGGAGCATAGCAACTCTTAAGGGGAAAAGTTTTCCCCCCATCTCGAATAAAGGAGTCGTCCATGAAACTGACCGGTGGTGAAATCATTGTCGAGAGCCTGATCCGTCAGGGCATGCCATATGCCGTGGCCATTCCCGGCCACGGTTGTCTCGCCCTGGTCGACGCCTTCATCGGCCGCGACCGCATCAAGCTCATCCCCTGCATGCAGGAGCTGGCCGGGGTCCATCTGGCCGATGGCTACTACCGCGCCTCGGGCCGGCCGCTCGCGGTCATCACCTCGATCGGGCCCGGCGCGGTCAACACCGCCATCGGCGCGGCCAACGCCTTCGTCGATTCCGTTCCGGCGCTCATCATTACCGGCAGCGCCCACACCCACATGCGCGGCAAAGGGCTCTTGCAGGAGATTGAGCGCACCCACGACGCCAACTTCGCCCGGGTGCTCGAGCCGGTGGTCAAACGCGCCTGGAGCGCGGACTCGGCCGAGCGCCTGCCCACCATCATGGCCCGGGCGTTCAACTCGATGATGACCGGCCGGCGCGGGCCGGCGCACATCGACCTGCCGATGGACGTGCAGGCCGCCTCCGCCGACGTCCGCCTGCCCGACCCGATCAAGAGCCTGCCCCGCGGCCGTCAGCCGGGAGACCCCGCCGCCATCTCCGCCGCGGCGGAACTGATCGCGCGCGCGAAGCGGCCGGTGATTTTGGTCGGCGGAGGAGTGCGGGCGGCAGGCGCCGAGTCCGAACTGCTCAAACTCGCGGAGGCCGCCGGCGCGGCGGTGACGACGACCCTGATGGGCAAGGGCAGTTTTCCCGAGACGCACCCGCTGGCCGCCTGGCTCGGCGGCTCGAAGGGCACCACGGTGGGCAACTGGGCGAACTCGACCGCCGACGTGATCGTGGCCGTCGGGTGCCGCTTTGCCGACGAGACCGCATCGTCGTACAAGGAGGGCGTGACCTTCTCGATCCCGCCGACGAAGCTGATTCAGATCGACCTTGACCCGACCGAGATCGGCAAGAACTACCCCGTGGAGGTCGGGATCGTCGGCGACGCGCGTGAAGTCCTGCGGGCGGTGGCGACGGAGGTCACCGACCGCAGGAATAATGCGGACTGGCGGTCGTCGGCCTTTGTGAAGGAACTGGCGAAGAAGCGGGAGCAGTGGCTCCGGCGCGTGGCCAAGCTCCAGGCTTCGAAGAAGACCCCGGTGACGATCTCGGCGGCGCTGGCGGAAATCCGCGCGGCGTTGCCGGCCGAGGCGGTGGTGGTGACGAGTTCGGGCAATGTCCAGGCCCAACTCCTCCAGGAGTTCCCCTTCACCGTGCCCGGCACGTGCGTCAGCGCGGGCGGGTTCTCGACCATGGGCTGGGCGTTGCCCGCGGCGCTGGGCGTGAAGCTCGCGCGGCCCGAGGCCACGGTGGCGGCCCTGGTCGGCGACGGCGACTTCATGATGACCATGCAGGAGATGGCGACCGCGGTCCAGCTTGGGCTCAAGGTGGTCGCGGTGGTGCTGGACAACTCCGGGTGGCTGGCGATCAAGGACCTGCAGATGGCGGTGTTCGGACGGGACCGCGCGATGGGGACGGACTTCACCGACCCGTCGGGCAAGCCGTACAGCCCGGACTTTAAGGCTACGGCGCGGGCGTTCGGGTGGTCGGCGTTTGGGGCGGCCAGGCCCGGGGAGGTCGGCCCGGCGATTAATAAGGCCCTCCGGGCCGGGGGCCCGGCCCTGGTTCACGTCAAGGTCAACCGGGTGTTCCCGCACTCGGGCAGCCCGGCGGTGGGCTGGTGGGACGTCCCGGTCCCGACTTACCTCAAGGAGCGGCGGGCGCGTTATGAACGGGAGAAAAAGGGCGAGCGGCTCTAGGACTTCCGGAAATAATTTTCAAGGCTGAGCGCAGAGGAGAAAGGCAAGAAAAATTCTTTCTCTGACTCGGTGGTGAAATTTTTCCTCTTTTTCTTCAACCCGGCGATATAAACTGCTATCCTGTCGGCAATCTTTCCACTGGAGGCTGGCATGCAGACCCTCAAGATGAAGTTCAACTATCCATTCGACCTGGCGGGCAAGCGGTGCGAACGCGAGGCTTTGTCCCTCCCGGATTACGACCCGGCCTCGCTGTTCCGCTGGGGCAACATGATGGCGATGGCGGTGATCGGTATGCTCCGGGCGGCGGAGCGGGAGCTGGGGGAGCCCGGGCAAAAGGCGATGATCGGTGCGCTGGTCGAGGTCGGCCGCGAGGTGGGCCGGCAGTCGCTCGAGGGGGTCGAGGTCCCGGCTGACATCGAGCCGATCGAGTTCATCTCGGCCTTCTGCTCCTGGATCAACCGGGAGATTTACGCTTCGCCGGAGGACCCGCGGATCGACTCCGAAGACCGCTGCTCGTTCGACATCCTCTGGTGCCCGCACCAGGACTCGTACAAGGCCTTCGACTGCCGGGCGCAGCGGTACCTGGTGCAGGGGATGATCGAGGCTTGCCGGGAAAAGTTCCCGGGCATGGACTTCCATGTCGCGGTCCGCTCGACCATCCCCGCCGGCGCCTCCACCTGCCTCTTCGAGGTCTGGCGCAAAAAACCGGGCGAGCCCGACGAGTGGGAGAAGTATTCCGACGATCTGGCGAAGCGGGCGCTGAAGGGGAAGTAGAGCCTTGGAGTGCGGCGATTTGTCGCCGCCGTTGCCGACACTCGAAAAAACCGGGGCGCCTGGCGGCGCCCCGGGGATCAGCGGTTGCCGACAAGAATGTCGGCGCTACTTTTCACTCGCGACTAAAGTCGCTCGCACATGTCAGTGGTGATCGCGCTGGAAGTCGCTCCTACCGTTTTTTCTTTTTCGCCAAGGTCTTCTTGGTTGCGGTCTTCGCGGCTTTCTTCGCCGGTTTTTTGGCGGCGGTCTTTTTGACCGGGGACTTCTTGGCGGTGGCCTTTGGGGCGACCGGCTTCTTCGGCGTAGATTTAGCCTTCTTGGCGGCGGCCTTCTTTACAGCAGCCTTTTTCACGACGGCTTTTTTAGGAGCAGCCTTCTTCACGGCGGCTTTCTTGGCGGCGGGCTTGGCCTTGGGCAAAGCCTTTTTCGCCGGGGTCTTCTTAGCGACAGGCTTGGCGGCGGCCTTTGCGGCCTTTTTGGCCTTGGGTTTGGCCGCGGCCTGGGCTTTCTTCACCACCTGGCGGATTTTTTTCTCAACCGTGCGGGCGGCTTCCTCCACGGCCTTGACGGCGGACTGGGCCATCTTCTCGCCGTCCTTGACCGCGGCCTCCACTTTCTTCTTTGCATTTTTCGCGGCGGGCTCGGAGTCCTTGATGACCTCCAGCGCCTTTTTCTTCGCCGCGCGGGCGGCCTGGTCCACCGCCTTGGCCGCGGCCCCGACCTTGTCCTTGATCTCCTCGGTCAGGCCCGAGGCCTCGGGCCGGAAGTAGGCGATGTCGGTGATGCGGGCCTTGCGGTCTTCCGACCACACCGGCCCTACCCGGGCCCCGATCTTGACCTCGGACGGGGCCGCGCCGGCCACGATGTGAGTCAGCGCCGTGTCCGCGCCATCGAGCTTGATGTTGGCCAGGATGTAGGGCGGCCGGAGCGGGAGGTGCGGGTCCTCGTAGCGGACCACCGTCATTGCGGTGACCACTCCGCCGGGCCCAACCTCGACCAGGCCCTGGGTCGGCTGCTGGCACTTGTCGCACAGCGAGCGGGGCGGGACCATCACGCCCCCGCAAGTCCCACATTTCGAGCCCAGGACCTTCTTGTGGTCGCGGAGCGAGGTGAGGAACTCGCTCCCGGTCTTGCCCGCGAAATAACGGAAGGGGATTTCCAGTTTTCCCGGGACCTCGTAGGCGTACTTAGAATCCCATCGCATGGCTCACCTCCTGGACCTCACCGGGGATGACGTGGAAATGAAGGATGTCGAGCACGGAGCCGGTGCGCTCGCCGTCGGGCCGGAAGACGGCCTCCACCCGGTTGAACATCTTGATCTTCTCGGGGTCGGTCTCATCAAGGAAGTGCATGAGTGAGGCGTCGCCGCCGTCGAGGATGATGCTGCAGGTGGTGTAGGGCACTTCGCGCATCTTTCCGGTGAGCGGGTTCAGGGTGGGGATGAAGACGACGTCGAAGATGGTGACGTAGCCTCCGGGCCCGACCTCGACCCAGTTGCCGTCCGGGACCTCGATGTTGCATTCGGCGCAGACGATCCGGGGCGGGAGCTGGGTGCGCCCGCATTTCGGGCACTTGTTGGCGAGGATTTTCTTCTCGTCGCGCAGGGTGGAGAGAAAGCGGCCCATCACCGGCCCGGTGGAGAACCGGTGGGGGATGGACACCAGCTCGGGGATGTCGATCAACTCTACCGTGGTCTGTTTTTCTTCGTTCATGTCAGAGCTCCTTGACGAGGAGGGCGGCCACGGTCCAGAAGGTGCCGCCGAAACCGGAGGCCATGGCGGTGCGGACGTTTTTCGGGACCTGGTGCTCGCCGGCGTCGCCGCGGACCTGGAGGGCGGCCTCCGCCACCCGGATCAGGGCGGTGGCGCCGATCGGGTTGGTGGAAACCACGCCACCGCTGGGGTTGATCGGCCAGGCGCCCTCGATCTCGAAGTCGCCGCGCTCGACCATCTCCAGGACCTCGGCCTTGGGCCGCCGGAGGAAGTGGCAGGCCCAGTCGAGTTCCCACCAGCTTGAGGGGTCATACATCTCGAAGACGTCGATCTCCTTGTAGGGGTCCTTGATGCCGTTGCGCTCGTAGAGGGTGCGGGCGGCGTAGCTCTGGGAGAGTTCCTGGAAGCGCGGCCCGCCGCGGAAGAAGGTCTCCTCCTTGTGGCAGGTGACATGGTCCTTGATCCAGACCGGCTTCTGGGGGAATTTTTTCGCCTTCTCCTCGTTGGTGTAGATGATGGCGCAAGAGCCGTTGGACTCCGGGCACATATGGAGGAGCCGGAGGGGCCAGGCCAGAAGCCGCGAGTCCATCACGTCCTTCTCCGTTATGTTGATGCGGAGGTGGGCCTTGTAGTTGCGCAGGGCGTTCTTGGCGGCCTTGACCCGCATCTTGGCCGCGGCCCACTCGGCGCGCTCGCCGAGTTCCTCGACCCAGAGCACCCCGGTGGCGCCGGTGATCGCCCCGGTCTGGATCTCGCGGCCCCAGAGGGGGTCGGCCATGGCGGTGATGCCGGTGGTGGTCTGGCCTTCCTCCTGCTTCTCGAAGCCCACCGCCATCACGGTGTCGTAGAGGCCGGAGGCGACCAGGTTGGCGGCGGCGCAGTTGAGGGTGGCGCCGGTGGTGCCGCCGGTGGTGATGCGCATGCCTTCCTTCATCCGGGCGCCGTTGCCCATGGTGTGCCACATGTCGGGCTGGTGGACGCCCTCGAAGAGTTCCATGTTGCCGTGGAGGATGCAGTCGATGTCCTTGAGGTCGAGGCAGGAGTCGCGGAGGGCGTCGGAGACGCTTTCCCAGACCAGCTCGGGCTCGTTGACGTCCTGCCGGTGGCCGCGGTGCTTGGACTGTCCAATGCCGGTGATCGCAACTTTTCGGTTCATGTTCATCTTGCGCCTCCTTCACTCGGCCGAGAGCGCCATGACGATATGGTGCTGCGCCGCCGGTCCGGTGGCTCCCTGGGCCAGGGCCAGCTTGGCGCCGGGCACCTGGCGCTCGCCGGCCTCGCCGCGGAGCTGGAGGAAACACTCGGCCGCGCGGGCGAGCCCGCCCAGCATGATGGGGTTCCCCGCCAGCATTCCGCCCGAGACGTTGACCGGGAGCTTGCCGCCGAGGTCGGTGGCCCCGCTCTCGATCAGCCTCCCGGCGTGGCCGTCATCGACCAGGCCGAGGGCCTCGAGGAACAGGAGTTCCTGGTAGGAATACTGGGCGGCGAGTTCGACCAGGTCGAGCTCGTGACGCGGGTCCTTGATCCCGGCCCGGCGGAAACAGCGGCGTCCGGCGGCGGACAGGGCGAGGTCCCGTGAGAGGTCGCGGTCGCCGATGTAATAATCGTTGTAGCAACTGCCCGCGCCGAGGATGAAGACCGGCTTGTCGGTGAGCTCTTTCGCCCGGTCCTCGGTGGTGACGATCATGGCGATGGCGCCGTCGCTCACCGGGTAGACGTCCAGTTCCTTGAGCGGGTCACAGACGTAGGGCGAGGCCATGACGTCGGCGACGCTGACCGGAGACTGGGCCTGGGCCTTGGGGTTCTTGGCGGCGTGGCGGCGGTCGCGGGCGACGGCGGCGGCGCACTGCTTCTCGGTGGCGCCGGTGCGGTGGAGGTAGGCGCTCATCTGAAGGCCGGCGGCCGAGAGGTAATCGAGCCCGACCCCGCGCTGGAAGATGGGGTCGGAGGCGGCGTAGGTGATCATGTTGCGGGAGACGGCCTGGCTTTCCTTGCAGTGGGCGGCGACGATGGTGACCTTGCTGTGGCCGGAGAGCACGCAGGCGGCGGCGTAGAACAGGGCGTTGAGCCCGTCCATCGCCACCTTTTCCTCGGCGCCGAAGTGTCCGCCCACCAAGTCGCCGATGCAGGCGTTGGAGATGGTGCGGGCGTCGAAGAAGTCGTCGGAGCAGGTGACGGCGGTGTCGATGTCGCCGGGTTTTTGGCGGATGCCGAGCCCGGTTTTCTCGCGCACTTCCGACACCACCTCCCAGACCATCTCCTGGACGCGTTCGTTGCCCTTCCTGGGCTCGAAGCGCGTCTGGGCCATGGCCACAATGGCGGCGCGTGTCATGATTATTCCTCCTTTGGTCGTGCGGTTGCGGGTCAGGTTGCCGTTCGGCTGAATCATAGCAAACGTTATCAGGCCAGTAAAGCCGACCCGGGCTCCGGGGCCCTGGTCCACACCCGGCCACACCGGAGCTCGGTCAACCCCGCGGGTTGGGCCGCGCTTGAGCTGCCCCGGAGAGGTCGAGGGCGCTATTGCTTGAATACCTCGGCCCCAGCCCCTATAATCAGACCCTGGCCCGGGCCCATAGCTCAGTTGGCAGAGCTACCGGCTCATAACCGGTTGGTCCCAGGTTCGAATCCTGGTGGGCCCAAAAAAAACGATGGGACCGGAGAAAACAGCGACTGAACCCCCGCGGCGAGCCTGGGCGCGCCGAGACGCCAATTACGCATCCTGGGCGCCGACGGGCGCCCTTTTTATTTTCCGCCCCGGCCCCGGGCCGGTGGTCCGAAAGGGTTAAACTTGAGTATCAACGACCTGCTCCGCCTCCAGCGCCTGGACATCCGGATCCAGACGCTCTCGGAATTCCTGGCCGACGTCCCCCGCCGGGAGGCCGACCTCGCCGCCGCCCGCGCCGCGGCCCAGGCCGAAACCGACAACAAACGCCAGCAATTCGAGAACATCAAGAAGGAGCTCCGCCGCCAGGAAAAGCTGCTCCAAGACGGCGAGGAAAAACTCAAGCAGATCACCGCCAAGCTCAACCAGGTCAAGACCAACAAGGAGTACGAGGCCTCGCTCCGCGAAATCGAGGAACAGAAGCGGGCCAACGGCCTCATCGAGGAAAAGATCATCGTGCTCTTCGACGAGGTCGAGGAAGCCGACCGGTCGATCGGCGAGGTCGAGGCCGAACTCAAAGCCCAGAACACCGAATTCGACGGCTTGGAGCGTGAACTCAAAGCCCTTGCGGCCTCCGCCTCCGCCGAGCTTGAAGTCAAAAAGACCGAGCGCGAAGCCGCGGCCCAGGCGGTCCCCGCGGAATTCATGCGGGTTTACAACCGGCTCTCATCTTTCATCAAGCGCCCGATGGCCCGGGCCGAGCAGGAGGTCTGCCGCGGCTGCTTCTACCACATCCCGGCCCAGCGCTACAACATGGTGCTCAAGGGTCAGGAGATGATCTGCTGCCCCAACTGTCAACGCATCCTGGTTCATTGCGAGACCGAAATCGAGGACGGGCTCCTGGAGATCGGGCCATGAACGAACGCCAGGTCCTCCACGACCTCGCCGCCTCGCTCGACCCCCAGGCGGTGATGAAAAAACACGGGATCAGCGCCGAGCAGATGCGGGCGCTCATCCAGCGCGCCTCCGAGTTCCTCCCCGCTCCGGCCCCCGCTCCCGCCGCCGAGCCGGTCTTCGTCATCAACGTCGACGGCGCGGCCCGCGGCAACCCCGGCCCCGCCGGCGCCGGCGTCATGATCCGCTGCGACGGCCGGATGGTGGAGGGCCAAGCCCAGTACCTCGGGCCCAACCTCACCAACAACCAGGCCGAGTACAACGCCCTCATCATCGGCCTCACCCGCGCCGCCGAGCTCGGCGCCGAGCGGGTCGAGGTCTTGAGCGACTCCGAACTCATGGTCCGACAGGTGCGCGGCGAGTACCGGGTGAAAAACCCGGGCCTGGCCGGACTCTACGAGCAGGCCTGCCGGCTGGCGGTCAAGTTCAAGTCCTTCAAGATCGACCACGTCCCGCGCGAGAAAAACTCGGACGCCGACCGTCTGGCTAACCGGGCGATCGACGAATTTGAAAACGACGACGGCCAGGAATAGGGGCGACCGCTCTCCCCGATGGAACGGGAGCGACATCAAGACCGAGGGCGGTTAAAATCCATTAACGAAGTTTGCAAAGGAACGCAAGACCCCATGAAGAGAGTTTGCGCCTGGTGCGGAAAGGCCCTTGGAAGAAAGCCCGGCCCCGACGACTTGATCACCCACGGCATCTGCAACCGGTGCCTGGCCGAAATTTCCACTGACCCCGACCGGACCATGCAGTCCTTCCTCAACGGCATCCCCGCGCCCATCCTGATGGTCAACGCGGAGGGAACCGTGGTCAGCGCCAACCAGATGGCTTGTCAACGGCTGGACAAGAGCCCCAGCCAGGTCCGACAGCGCTTGGGCGGAGAGGTGATGGAGTGCGCCTGGGCGCGCCTGCCCGGCGGCTGCGCCTTCCACCCGCGCTGCCCCGCCTGCTTCGCCCCCTGCGCAACCCGCCGGCCCGAGCTGCGCAGGGTCGGCGCGCGACGCGTCGCCTGCCATCTGGGTGATCCCGCGGCCGATTGATACCGAGTACCGTTCAAAGAACACATAACTCGATCCACGGGAACAGGGTCAACGACCTGACTGTTCCTGGATTAGCCGCGAGTTCTTCTGTCGCCATTTTGAGTTGATCGGTCACTGCTCCGAGAGTGGCGAACATGCGGTTGGCGAAGTACTGCTGCCGGAGGGCCAGCCAGAGGCGCTCGACAGGGTTCAGTTCTGGGCTGTACGGTGGCTGACGGACAAGTCGCAGGTGATCGGGTACGGCGAGTGCCTTGGCGACGTGCCAGCCTGCGCCGTCGAGTACCATGATCAGGCGTTCATCGGGGAAGGCGTGGGCCGTGAGTTCGAGGAAGCGCGACATGGTCGCGGTGTCGGCCTTCGGTTCGATTGCGGCGACCAGTCGACCGTCGGAGGGTGAGACCGCGGCGAATACGTAGACCGCCTCGCGGACGAGTTGTTGGGGGCATGCGGGCCGAGATCCCGGAGGTGCCCAGCACCGATACAGTTCGCTGATGCGCCCGAAGCGCGCTTCGTCCTGGAAGAGCAACCGAAGACGGCGAGGCCGCGTCAGCCGCTCGCGTTCGGCCGTGACGATCTGCGCGAGCGTTTTTTGAAATCCTCAGCGGCCGCGGCATCGCGGCCTGGGTGATGGGGACGGGGAGCGATCTTGCGCCATCCATGCCGTGCCATCAGGCGGTAGATCGTCGACTTCGCAATCCGATGGCCGACCTCGTCCTCTATGGCGGTGCGGATGTCGGCGACGCTCAACACACCGCCGGCCTTCGCACGTGCCACAAACCGCGCCAGGACGGCTGCTTCAGCGGCATCGTCGAGGTGCCGCCTTCGGCTTCCGCCGCGCCCCGGTCGGTCGCTCAATGATGCGATGCCTTCGCGCAGGAAGCGTGAATGCAGGCTGCGCACGGTCGCGATCGACAGCCCCACCACTTCCGCGATCTGCTGTGGGGGTGAGTCTCCGAGCGCTCGCATCAAAACCGCCTGGATCCGACGAGCGGAATCGACCCGCGTTGTCCGGGCGAGAAGCGCCTGGAGATCACGGGCAGATCCGGGCGGAAATGGTGCACGCGGTCGCATGGCGCCTCCGTGCGCCATGATGCCCTGTTATGTGTTCTTTGAAAGCGACTTGGTATGAGTCCTCTCCGGGGCGAAGGCATTCCGGCCCCGTATCCAATCGCAACTGCGTCGCCGCGAGGCGGGGTGGGGAGCAGCGTGCGGAGAACCGGTGGCCCGTAGGAGAACGAACATGATTCGGCTGGATGGCTTGGCGAGCTGGCGGAGCAAGGCGAAGCCTGAATCGGAGATCGCGCGAGCGATGGACCGTAGAGCGCACGACCCGAGGGGTTGCCTGTGAAGGGGCGTGCGTGGGCCATCTGGTGGTTGATGACGGGACGCTGGGAAGGTGCAGCGCGTGGACTGGGGATACCTGCCGTATCGAGCGGTGGCATGGCCACTCCGGCAGGAGACAGAGGCGTCATAGTACCGTCGAAGTCGGTCAACGCCGACGGAGGGAAGGACGCCAGGAAGTCGGATCGGGGAATCCGCACATGGTGAAGAACCCGGAGGAAGTGCCTGCGCAGGCTGTGCCGTCCGGAGAAGCCGACCCACTGTGGTTCGCCGAACGCCAGGTGTGGACGACCCCGATGTTGGAGGCCCTCCGACGCGGAGGGCCAGATGGAGGACGTTGGTACTGGCTCCACGACAAGGTGTTTTCCGCGCGCACCCTGCGCGTCGCGTACGAGCAGGTGCGGGCCAACGGAGGCGCCCCTGGTGTCGATGGAGTGACGGTGGAGGCGTTCGGTGAACGCCTAGACGACGAGATCGCACGCCTGCTGGCGGCCTGGAAGGCGGAAACCTACCGCCCCCAGGCAATCCGCCGTGCGTGGATCCCCAAAGCCGGCAGCGACGCCCTGCGCCCGTTGGGTATCCCAACGGTGCGCGACCGCGTCGTGCAGGCCGCTCTGCGGCTGGTGCTGGAACCCATCTTCGAGATGGACTTCCACCCCAGCAGCCACGGCTTCCGCCCTGGGCGCAAAGCCCAGGACGCCTTGGCCGCGGTGCTGAGCGGAATCAACGCCGGCCACGTCTGGGTCGTGGACGCGGACTTGAAAGGCTACTTCGACAGCATCCCGCACGGGCCGCTGCTGAAGGCCGTTCACCGTCGCGTCACCGATCGCCGGATCCTGGGCCTGATCGAACAGTTCCTGCAGGCCGGGATCATGGAGGATGGGAAGATCACCGAGCCTGAGGCCGGCACCCCGCAAGGCGGCGTCATCAGCCCCTTGCTGGCGAACATCTACCTGAACGCGCTCGACCACCAGATGGCGAGCGCAGGCTGGCAGATGATCCGCTATGCCGACGACTTCGTGATTGTCTGCGACAGCCAAGAGAAAGCCGAGCGCGCCCTGGCCGACGTACGCACCTGGACGGCACAGGCCGGCCTGGCGCTGCACCCGACCAAGACGCGCATCGTGGATCTGGGACAACCCGGCAACCATGTGGACTTCCTTGGCTATCGCCTGCAACGGAACCGCGACGACCGCGGCGGCGACCGCATCCTGCGTCTGGTCCGCCCGACCAGCCGGGCTGCTCTCGACGACGCGATCCGCCAGCGCACGCGCCGCACCAGCGGAACAAGCCTGCCGACCATCATCGGCCGGCTCAACCAGACGCTGCGCGGTTGGTTTGGCTACTTCCGCAGCGCCCATAGCAGCATCCACCGCCGCATCGACCAGACCGTACGCCGCCGCCTGCGGGCGATCCTCGCCAAACGACGAGGCTGCCCGAACTGGGGTGGTGGTCACGGCCACAACCGATGGCCCAATGCCTACTTCGCCGATCTGGGTCTGTGCTCGCTCGCACAAGCCCACGACCGGTATCTCCAATCCTGTTGAGGACACCACGACGACTGGAGAGCCGTATGCGGGAAAACCGCCCGTACGGTTCGGAGGGAGGGGCGGCCCGAAAGGGCCGTCCCTACCCCTATCGGGGGTGGTCACATGGCCTCTCTGGCGCCCGCTCGGCTCACAGCACCTGTTCCAGGGTCGTCCGCGCCACGTCGGCGTGGAACCGCCGGCCGGCGATGAAGCGGCGCAGCACGGCATCCAGCCATGGCCGATCCGCCCACAGGTCATCGACGGTGATGGCGCTGCCGGCGCCGTCGTCCTCGATGCGGTAGCGGCCGATCCGGCCGCGCACGGTGCGCTCCTCGCCGGCCAGGCGCAGCACCAGATCGATGCGCTTGGCGGCGCGGTCGATGCGCAGGTCGTCGACGGTGGCGATGCCGTCGAGCCAGCGGTTGAGCAGCGCCTTGGGCACGGCGTGGCCGCTCAAGCGGTCGAGGTTGTTCAAAATGCGATCAAGCATGCGGAATCACCTGTGAACATGGAGAGCGGGCTGGCTGGTGCCTAGCTATCAAATCGCTTCACTGCAGTGGAGTTGTCGCCAGCGCGTCGCCCTGGAGACCTCGCTGGGAATGCCACAGCAAATCCAGGTGCTGCATGTCTTCCCCGAATCCGACGTAGAGATGAATTGTGCCGTCGGGGTGAAGCATCAGCGATTCCCCGTCGTTTTCCGAGTGGGTGCCGATCACGAAGCCGTGCGGCGTCGCGATGCCCCGATCGAAGAGGGTGTAGAGTTGGCCATTCGCACGACATAGCACCGAGGTGTAACGACTATGGAAAAAGCGGTCAGAATTGTATTTCATGTGCTTGTTGGTCACGGCGGCGTCCAGCCCGCGGCGACCGCGTCGGGATCCTGGCCGGAGACCACCGCGACGACGGCGGCCCCGTAGTGGCGCAGCTTGTGCTCGCCCACGCCCTTCACGCCGGGGATGTTATCGGATGGGTCGCCCATCAGCCCTTTCATCTCGACCAGCTGCGGCGGCTCCAGGCCATATTCGGCGCGGAAGCGTTCCAGGACTTCCGGCTGGCGGGCGATTTCCGGGCGCAGCATCTTGACCGCGACGGTGCGCTCCACCATCACGTCGACGGCCTTGAAAACCGCTCCCATGCCGCCTTCGCCCAACAAGCGGGTGATCTGGTAGCGATTCAGCATCCGACCGACCAGGTTCTCCATACAGGACCTTCCTTCCGACTGAAATCGAGTAAAGTATAATCGATTTTTGGGCGTCTTGTCGGCGGCGGAATGACGTATAAACCGGATGCTCCGCTTTCAGGTGTGCAGCTTTTGCGATAACCGATCAAGAAGCGCCGATCAGTACTGATCGGCGCTCGAGGTTGTAATTGGCTCAGAGGGAATCCCTGCACTCAGCGCGGCCG
>Ga0101944_10004887_pt1 | contig 15946 bp, 14 predicted proteins | sample DewCreD2012metaG_FD_75245 | JGI IMG/M metagenome (GOLD analysis project Ga0101944, IMG submission 75245) | Hot spring sediment bacterial and archeal communities from British Columbia, Canada, to study Microbial Dark Matter (Phase II) - Dewar... ...
GCTGGTGGACGCGGTTTCGGGGCTCCTGGACCCGAGGGTTCGAACATGAGCAATGAAGGCCGGGTGAGGGATCGGAACGGAGGGCGGGGGAAGGGCGCCAGCCGGGCCGGGACGGCGCTGCTGCTTTGCTTTGCGGCCATGGCCGTCCTGGGGATCCTGACGGAGAGCGGAGGCGGGGGGCCGAGGAGCCTGCCCCTTCAACCCCCGTCCCGGCAGCATCCCCTGGGGACCGACGACATGGGCTACGACCTGCTGCGGCTGCTGGTCGAGGCGGCCCCCGTGTCCCTCATGGTGGGTCTCGGGGCCGGGGCCGTCGCCGCCATTCTCGGGACCGGCGTAGGGCTTCTGGCGGGCTATGCCAGGGGTGTCCGGGCGGAAGTCCTCTCGGCCGTCATCGATGTGGCGCTGCTCATCCCCATGCTGCCCTTGATGGTCCTCCTCACCACCCTCCTCGGCCCCGGCATGGGCAACATCATCCTGGTCATCGCCCTCATCGGCTGGTGCTCGACGGCGCGGGCCGTGCGGGCACGTGTGATCCAGCTCCGGGACGCCCCCTTCGTGGAGGCCCTGAAGGCGCTGGGACTCACGCGGGGCCGCATCGTGCTCCTCCACGTCCTGCCCAATGTCTCCGGAATCGTTTCGGCCAAGCTCGTCCTCGGCATCGCGGGCGCCATGCTGAGCGAGGCGGCCCTGAGCTTCATGGGGCTGGGGGACCCCCTTCGCCCGAGCTGGGGCAGGATCATGCACTTCGCCTTCCAGCGGGGAGGGTTCGCCAACGGCCTCTGGAACTGGTACCTGCCGCCGGGATTGTGCATCACGGCCTGCGCCCTGGGGTTCGTCTTTCTCGGCCTCGCCTGGGAGCAGCGGGCCGAAACCCCGGCGGTGGCTGAGGAATGGGCCGATGAGCCCCGGGGAGCTTGAGAGCTAAGGGGTTGAAGGTCGTGCCCGGTTCCTCATCCACCGCCCGTAAATGAGCCCCAGCAAGCCGAAGATGACGCCGACGCCCACGGCGATGCCCTGCCATCTGGAGAGACTTCATCGGTCCCCGTCCTCTCACCGCACTTTGAAGGCTTCGTCCACCGTAACGGTCGCCTCGACCGCGTGGCCCATGCAGCCGTCGATGGTGACCCTCCACTGCCCCTGGACGTCGGGAACGAAGGCAAAGCAGCCGTTCCTGTCCGTGCGCCCGGTCTGTTGCGCGATCTTGCCCTCTCCCGGCGGGTGGATCTTGACCTCGGCGCAGCTCATGGGGTCGCCGTCGTCATATTCGGCAGTGACCAGCACTGCCTCGCCCCGGGTGACCTGGTGAAACACCCCGTGGGCCGCGGCCATGCCGGGCATCGCCACCAGGCCCACCAGCAGGGGAATCACCGTGCGCGACGCGGGCGAGCCGGCCTTCCGCCGCGACCGGTTCCAGATCAGAAAGAAGGGGATGCCGGTCAGGGTGATGAGCAGGCCGATGGCGGCGTTTCGAGGATCGTGGAGGAAGATGCGCACCGCGATCCAGGCGTAGCTGCACACGAAAATGAGGGTCGTGACCGGGTATCCCCGGACCCGGTAGGGCCGTTTCAATTCAGGTCTCCGGAGCCTGAGGACGAAGACCCCCGCCGCCGTGGCGATGGAGCTCAGGAGCATGAAAAACACGGTGTACGACAGGAGCTGGTAGAAGCTTCCCGCCATCACCATGAGGCAGGAAACCAGGGCCTGCACCGCGATGGCCCAATGAGGCGTCCTGGTCCTGGGATGCACCGCACCGAGGACGACGGGAAAGAGGCCGTCGCCCGCCATGGCGAAAGTGATGCGGGGGGCCGTCAGGATGACGGAATTTAGGCTGCCCAGGATGGCGAACAGGATCATGACCGAGACCAGGATGGAGGCTTCGCTTCCCAGCAGGGCTTCACAGGCGCGCCTCGCGACATCCACCACCCTTCATCTCCGAAACGGGCAGTGCATAGATGTAAAACAGATTCATACCTGTGTAGAGCAGTGTCACGAGGATACTGCCGGCAATGAGAGAGAGGGGCAGGGTCTTCTGGGGCTCCTTCATCTCGCTGGCCACGTAGGCTGAAACAAACCATCCGCTGTAAGTGAAGAAAACCGAAATCATGGCCGGGCCGAAAAGGTCCCCGACGGAGGCGGAATCGGAGCGGGCGTGAAAGTGTCCCCAATTCCCGGTTCCCCAGAGGAAGCCCGCGCCGAGCATGAGGATCATGGTGAGCAGGCTCAGGCCGCAGACCAGGTTCTGGGCCCGGCTTGCCCACCGGACGCTCAGCAGGTTGACAACCGTGAAGAGCAGGATGACCGAAACGGCGACGGCCTTGGCCGCGGTGGGGGAAACGGCCCCCGGGTCACGGACGGTGAGGGGCAGCAGGTATTCGACGAAGCCCAGGGCAAGGGCCGCAATGGAGCCGGGGTTGATGATGAAAAACCCCACCCATCCGACCAGGAAACCGGCCAGCGGCCCGTAGGCCTCCCTCAGGTAGACGTAGTCTCCGCCGGCCCTCGGAAAGGCCGCCCCGAGCTCTCCGTAGGAGAGGGCCCCGAACAGGGTGAGGAGCCCCCCGAAGAGCCAGACGGCCATGATGAGCCGCGCATCGGGGAGGTCCCCGGCGATGAATCCCGTCGTGGTGAAGATCCCCACCCCAACGACGTTGCCCACCACGATCATGACCGCATCCACTGGACGCAGCGTCTTTTTCAATCCGTTTTCGGTCTCGGCCATGTCGGAAGCTTCCAATACGCGTGGGCTCATTTCACCTGGAAGGTGAAGGCGTGGTTGTACATGTACTCGTCGCAGGTTTCAGGATCGGGGTAGGCCGGCTTGTGCGAGACGGCGATCATCCAGTAGCCATCGCGATCCACGGGGATAACCGCCTGCCCCTGCGCGTCGGTCTCGGTTTCCACCGGATAGCGCATGCCGCCCCCCCGGTGGCCCTCCTCGGCCTTTGCGGCCCCTTCCGCCTTGCCGCTCTTGGCCGCCCGAGCCTGTTGCGCGGGCTGCTGGGGAGCGGCTCCCGCGCCTTCCGGAGGCTCATACCGCGCGTAGGTCACCTTCACCGGCATTCCCGCGGCGGGCTTGCCTTCAAATGGCACGTAAGACGCAAGCATCTCCCGGGTCTGTGCGCTGCAAAGGGCAATGTCCGCCTCCCGGAGCACGCTCACGGCCCTGGGGGTCATGAAGTTCCCATCGCCCGGACCGACTCCCACCAGGTGGTAGCTGCCCTTCGGCACACTCGATTTGTCAGCCTCCCTCCCCGCTAGGGCAGTGGCGCACGGGGCCAGGAGCATAACGAGCGCTCCCGCAAGCCATGAAGTCTTGACCCATGGTTTCAACATTCCTTCCTTCCCTTTACATGCAACAAAAAAAGGCCACGCAGGTCATCCGCGCGGACGCGTCCACACCTTCGTGGCCTCAGTCATCACCGGCACTGATTGAAAATGAGCGCTGTAACAGGCTCGACCTCAGTCGAGCGATTGGCTTCACCTTCAAGCGTTTCGGCGCCGGGATGTCAACACGGGGCTGGGGGAGAAAGGCCCCCGGCTGTCCCGTCGAAACAGGATCACCGATTGGCCGCCGATGCCGCCATATGCCCCTCGCAGCTTGGCTGTGATGAAATGGATCAGCAAACCCTTGATGTCCATGACGGTGATCAGAGCCGCACTGGCCAACATCGCGCGCCCTTCCTCAGGCAGCCCCAGCCGCGCGGAGCATATCGCTGAGCGCATACGTGGCAATGCTGAAGTAGATGAATATGCCACCGATATCCGCAATGGATGTGATCAATGGGGCACTCGCCGTGGCGGGATCCATGCGCAACCTGCTCAGGAGAAACGGCAGAGACATTCCCACCAGGCTGCCGAACAGAACCGTGCAGACCATGGTTATGGATACCACCAAGGCGATCTCTGGACCGGCACTGAATACACCAACCAAAGACACAGCCACCCCCATGCTCAACCCCAAGAGCCCGGCGACGAGAACCTCCTTGCCAAGCAAAAGGAACCAGTCGGAGAGCTTGGCCCTGCCGGTGGCCAGGGCGCGTACCATGAGTGTCGCCGCCTGGCTTCCGGCGTTTCCACCGCTGTCAACGAGCAACGGGAGGAAAAAGACGAGTGCCACCGCCGCCTGGATCGTGTCCTCAAAGTAAGCAATCCCCGCACCGGAGAAGATATTCATGAACACCAGGACGAGGAGCCAGGGCAACCTTCTTCGAACCAGCAGGAGGATGCCGGCATCCCGCATGTTGATGTCTCCAAGTCCGGGAGGTGCCTTGTGAGAGATGGCGCCCATGCCGTGGAAATCCTCGGTGGCCTCATCCTCCAGGATATCCTGGATATCGTCGAAAGTAACGATGCCCACTATGACGTCATCTCCGTTGAGCACCGGAAGTGCGATCAGGTCGTATTTTTGAATTTTTCGAGCCACGTCTTCCTGGTCATCCTCAACTCGGGCAAAGATGACCTCGGGATGCATGATGTCACCAACCCGTGTGTCCCGACGGGCCACGATCAGGTCCTTGAGCGACACGAATCCAAGGATTTTCCGGCCTTCGTCCACCACATAGGCGTAATAGATCGTTTCCTTGTCGGGCGCTGCTTCCCTCAGGCGCTCGATGGCCTGCGAGGCCGTCAGTTGCGGGGACAAAGTGGCATAGTCGGAGGTCATGACCGCACCGGCGGTGCCCTCCGTGTACGCCGACAAACGGCGAATATCCTCCCTTTCGGCCCGGGCCAGCGCCGGCAGGACGGACTCCCGGAGGTCTTCAGGCAATTGCTTGAACAAGTCGGCCCGATCATCCGGAGACATGTCGGCCAACAGCAGGGCAACCTCCTCCCGGCGGAGGCCTCCGACGATTTCCACCTGCAGATCTTCATCCAGGTGGCTGAAAATCTCGGAGCGGAGTGGGGTGTCCACATGCCACAGCACAGTCCATGCATCTCGGCTGGACAGGGCGGATATGAATTCCGCGATAACGGCGGGGTGTCCAGATTCACAGAAATTTCGAAGGGCTTTTGAATGTCCGGCGGCGAGTATCTCGCGCAGCTCGGGGACGAGGAGCGGATTCTTGTTCTTCATGGTCCACCTCCGTTTCGGCCACGACGGGAGCGCCACGCGGCCGGAGGTGAACCGGTGGGCTATCCTCGGAGGCAGCGCCGACCGTTCATGTCACGAGTCGCGTAGCGCAAGCGTCGCACTCCAGGGTCTTCGGGTGTTTCTTGAGTCGGTTCCTGGATCATGTTCGGGCAACTGCGACTGCCATCCGAGTCCCTCATGACGAGTCCTCCTTTCTTTCGCGTTGACCTTATCCCATCGTCGCGTGCCCTTTGTCAAGCTGTGCAACGAGCAGACTTTTCGCGTCCCGTAGGCGACGCAGAAAGTCGAGGTGAACTGAACCGCGAAACAGCTGTGGGGGATGACGAAAGATAAGAATCCTTATATTATCTCCGCCTGCAGGCTCGGGAGGACGGGGTGAGCCCGCGAATTGTCCAAATAACCATGGGGCACAGCACCCTCGATACCACCATGGTCTGTTTCCACCTGACCCAAAAGAGGACCGAGCACGCCTGCCAGATCTTCCGGATGAAAAAGGATTAAGCATGGACCTCTGTACACACTATTGGTAGGCTGTTCCCTCTACTGTCGCCGGGGGATTTTGACCCGGCCACAAGTGGGGGATTTTGAAGTAGCTATCCGGGGAATATCCACCGTCATGAATCTTCCATCGGCAGAGTTATTGAAATCAGCCATTATCGAGGCCATGCGGAGTCAGGGCTACAGGGTGGAAAACGGCTCAATCCAGATGCCGCGGGACCCGTCGAAGGACGACTACCGTGCTCTGAACGAGCTCGCTGTGCGGAAGAAGCTGGAACGATCCGGTCCGGGGGTCCGGCCATATGAAGATCGGCTTGTTCAATTCATTGCCGATGGCAGCGAAGTAACTCCTGAGGCCGTCCGGCCGAAGCTCGTGGTCGTCGAGCCCGAGTCCGAGCATGAGCTGCTTTTCCGCTATGCCTGCCTGCACTGGAGCATCCCAGTTTCGGCCGGCTATGGGCGAAGGCTCCGGTTTCTCGTGATCGATGAGAGCAATGACAAGCTGATTGGGCTGTTCGGCTTGGGAGACCCGGTCTACGCCATGCAGGCGCGCGATCGCTGGATTGGATGGGACAAGGAGAACAAGGCGCGGAATCTGTATCATCTCATGGATGCCTATGTGCTGGGGGCTGTCCCGCCTTACTCCTTCCTGCTGGGTGGGAAGCTCATCGCCATGCTCGTGTGCAGCAACGAGGTCCGGGAGGCGTTTCGGAACAAATACAGTGGGAAGCAATCCTTGATCAGGAAGGAAACCCGGCCTCCGTACCTGGCGCTGGTGACCACGACCTCCGCCCTGGGCCGTTCTTCCATTTACAATCGGATTCGCATCAACGGCCGACAGTATTGGACCAGCCTGGGGTTTACACAGGGGTCGGGAGAGTTCCATTTTTCAAACGGCGTGTATAGCGACATGCGGGCCTACGTGCAGAAGCACTGCACACCTACTGCAAAGCAGACTGCCTGGGGGACCGGCTTCCGAAACAAGCGGGAAGTCATCCGCAAGTGTCTATCGCGGCTCGGTCTTTCGGCAGACCTCATCTACCACGGCATCCGGCGGGAGATCTTTGCGGCGCCACTGGGGCACGATGCCCTCCGTTTCTTGAAGGGTGAAGTCGAGGAGCCCTGTTTTCACGACTGGCCGGTTTCAGAGCTTTCGGAGGTGTTCAAGGAGCGATGGCTTCTCGGTCGGGCGGAGCGGATGCCGGCGTACCGGGAGTACCGTCGCGTACATTATCGACTGTGGCCCCGGAAGGGTGGATGTCGCCATGACTAGCGATCAGACTCCGTTTGCGGATCTTCCAGCCGCCCTGGTGGAAGAAGTCCTCAGCCAAGGCGAGACCGTCGCCGAGGGGCTTCTGGCCGAATTCCAGAAAGTCAGGGAAGATCGCGAGACCCTTCGGAAGCGTTTTCTGGAGTCGGGGATTGTGACTTCAGAATCGACGCTCGGCTACCCTCCTCTGCCTACGACCTGCGCTGCCGATGGCTCCTATGCCATCGAACGCCTTCTGACCACGGATCTGGCAGCCGCCGCGGCCGTCGCCGTCGAGGGGCTCACGCCACCGTCTGAGAAGCGCCACTGGGAGCAACCTCACCATCGGACCTTTCTGGCGGCGGAGCCGCATCTCGAGGACACAGCCACCGTGCTGCGGACGGTGATGCTGGGGGAGGAGCTTTGCCTGGCCACTGCCGCTCCGCACGACCTGGTGATGCTGGACGGTACCCTCACCCTGCCGGTCATTTACTTCAATCAGGGACTCAACAAGGCGCCGGAGACCACCCGGCTTCGATGTTCAAGGGAGCTGATCGATCAGAGCCCACGATACCTGGAGGCCTACCGAGCCATTGTCCGAAGCGAGCGCTCCGACAAGCAGTATGTCGCCCTTCCCAAATACAGCACCCGTCGGGAGATCGGGAAGGAGGTCGGGTGGCCGGATGGGTTCGATGACCGCGGGATGTTGACGCTGTTGCTTAATCCGGGCGAGTTGACGAAGCCCCGACTCCTGGAACAGCCGGGGCAGCCATGGCACATCAATGCCACACGGTTGCCTGAAGCGGTCAGGGCCGGAATCGAGACGCTCGCCGGTGATGCAATCGAGGCCCTTTGCCGTGTGCATGTGTTTTATTACAAGCCGCACGATTGGCTGCCCGCTCTGCGGGTGGAGGTAGCCGAGAGCATCGCCCGGAATGCCCACCGCCTCGCCGCTGTGGTTCAAGGGCTGAAGCATCAATGTGCGACCGCATCGATGCTCGAGCCGTACCCCATCTACCTGGCCGACCGCACGGTCAAGGCGCTTGCCCGTGCTCTGCCGGCCTTTCGTCAGGTCACGACTCAGCGGATTTCCGAGAAATATGCCGGGAACATCGGTGAGGTCTTCTTCGCAATGCACGGGTATCGCAGCGACTCAGGGAGGTAACGGATGCCATCGGGTGAGCTCGACAAGATCGTGGATGTTACGGAAAGACTTGGGGTCGTCGGATCACCATCCTCCACTTCACAGCTCTCCCTGGATATTCTGGGTTCAGCCGTAACCCGTAAGCTCGTCGGCGAGCTCGCACTCTTCCGGTTTTCGCAGGACGCGAGCCCCCACTACGCCCTCGGCCAGATCACCGAAATCCAGCTGCGCAACATCTGGCACGAGGACCCAACCATGCGCAGCCTCATCCGTCAGCGGGGCCGAGTGGATGCCGTCAGTGAGCGGCAGGACACCCACCTCGGTCAGATGGTCATCAGCGCTGTCTTCCGTGAGGGGGGAGCGGCCGGTTACGAGCCGAGCATTCTGGGTACCGTGCCTTCGACTGGAACGCCCATCCACCTCGTGACGGATGAAGCTCTGGATGAGCTCCTCCATCCTTACCGGGATCAGATCTTTTACCTGGGTCATGTGTATGGGTCCAAGCCCAGACTTCCCCTCTGGTTCAAACATTTCGGACGCGGCAAGGATGGGGCCGGCGAGGCCTACCATCTTGGGATTTTCGGCAAAACCGGCTCCGGGAAGTCGGTCCTGGCCAAGATGATCCTCCTCGCCTACGCCCGATACCCCCAAATGGCGCTGCTGGTGATAGACCCCCAGGGTGAGTTTGCCCGTGACATGAGCCAGGCCGGCCCGGGCGGCGAATTCCCGCTGCCCGTCGGGGGCGTCGCCAGGAAGCTGGGCAAACAGCCCGTTGTCCTGACCGTGCGCAACCTGGTTCTCGATCGCTGGGAGTTGTTCGAGCAAATCTTGTTTGAATCGCAGTTTTTCGAGCGCCTGACCATCCCCAAGGGGGAAAACCGCGAGCTGGCGTGCGGCATCCTGTCGGATAAGCTGCAAAAGCAAAAGGTCAAGCTCGTCGACCTGCACCTGCGTAAGGCTTTCGATATGGCCTGGACCATTCTCGAGGATGACAAGGTTCAAAAGATCTTCTATCGCAGCGAAGCGCCGCGCGTCCGGTTCGATTCCGCATTGAAGGAGGCCGATCGAGAGGAGTTCTTTGCAGAGTACTGGAGGCCTGTTGCCGAGCTGTTTCGTGGAGATCGAAATGGGGCCAGGAGCATCAACAAGGCGCTCAACTGGCTGCTCCATCTTGAGAACTCCGACGGGTTCAAGCGAACCCACCGACCCATCCTGGTCATTGATCTTTCCAAGGAGCAGGCTCATGATCTCTTCTGGAACGACAAGATCCAGTCCCTGGTGATCAAGCGACTCCTCGACGGGCTGGCCCAGACGGCGGAGTCTTTCTACAAGGACAATCAGAGCCTCAACACGTTGGTGGTCATCGATGAGGCGCACCGACTGGCTCCGCGCGAGCTGCCCGGGGACAACGATGCCGCGCGGGGTGTCCGGTCCGTTCTGATCGATGCGGCACGGACCACTCGCAAATACGGACTCGGCTGGCTCTTCATCAGCCAGACGCTCTCGAGCCTGCACTCCGAGATCCTTCAGCAGCTCCGCATTTTCTTTTTCGGCTTCGGGCTGGGGCTGGGCCAGGAGTTTCAGTCGCTCCGGCAGTTGGTGGGCTCAACAGGAACGGCGCTGGACCTTTACCAGCTCTTCCGCGACCCACACTCGGCGTTCGATATGAAGAGCCGGCAGTATTCCTTCATGACCATCGGGCCGGTGAGTCCGCTGTCCTTCTCCGGCAGTCCATTGTTCCTCAATGCATTCAACACGGTGGAAGCGTTCCTCAAGACAAACAACCTCAACACCTAAGCAGGCCGCCGATGTTGTAGTCAGATACCTCCGGCAAAACCGGAGGCTTGAGAATTCGGGAGCCCCTCAAAGGGGCTCGGAAGTATTTCGCCCACCAGGCGGTATTGGAGGCTAGCTCATGGTGTGATGCAAGAAGAAAACCGAGCCGGAACCTCACAATGCCTATCAGCATGAACTTGGCTTTATGAGACCTTTTTCCAAGCGCATGTTGTTGAATCTTCAGAAAAGCTTACTCCCGGAACCGTCAAACTCTGGGAGTCCCCCGGCAAAGCCGGGGGTCTACCCAGGAGAAATTACCGAAGACCCTTTGATTTAATGGCAGTCACGAACCAGGCCTACCAAGCAGAAAAGGCCACTTCCCTGCCGGAAAATGGCCTTTTTGATTTCTGGCTCCCCGTGCGCAACCCTCTTCATAACCGTTCTCGTTCTCCGGACGTTAACCGAAAACCGTTGTGATTCAATGATCTATCAAAGAACATGTGGCCCCAGGCAGGCCGGAAATCCTGACAAGCCCATTTTCCCACCCACCTCACCAAAGAGAGGCGTCGCAAGTCGAGTCGTGAGTTTGTCGCAAGTTGTGTCGCAAGATTGTCGCAAGTTCAGCGAGTCTCCTTCATCCGGTAAATGAGCTGATTGGTTGCCCCTTCTGAAATGATCAGACCTATATCCACCATCGCTTTCAGGTCTCGTTGCAGAGACCGTCGGTTGACATCGGGGCATAAGCCCTCAAAATCCTGGATGGTCAAACTGCCGTGCGCCAACATGTGGGAGAGGGCTTTGGCCTGGCGGTCCGAAAGCCGGTGCTCTTTGACCAGCACATCCTGGCGGATGGCCTGCTCGCCGCGCTCTCTGACTTCGGTAAGCTGGGTGGTCAACCCCTCGACGAAATATTCCAGCCAGCCGGTCATGTCCATGCCGTGCTCGCGGACGCTCTGGATGGCCCGATAGAATGTCGGCCGGTCCCGGTCGTAGTATTCGCTGATGGTAAACAGCCGCTTGAAGTCGTACCCGGCCCGGTAGAGGCACAAGGTAGAGAGCAGCCGGGATGTCCGGCCGTTGCCGTCCAGGAACGGGTGGATATTCACCAACTGGAACTGAGAAATGCCGCTTACCAGAACCGGGTGAACATCCTTCTCCTGGTTTAGCCAATTCACCAGCTCCGCCATCATGATCGGCACATCGTGCGCCGGGGGCGGCGTATAGACCGTCTCACCGGTGACGGAGTTGACCACGTAGTTCTGCACTTTCCGATACTCGCCGGGAGCAGCGGCTCCGCCCCGCACGCCTTCGACGAGCCGTTTATGGATTTCCCGAACCAGCCCCTCAGTGATCGGACCGCCTGTTTCCAGATACTCCGAGACAAAATCGAAGGCCTTCCTGTAATTCAGCAATTCCCGCACGTCATCGGGGTCGGCCTCGGGAACCGGATTCCCATCGAGCAATCGCTCAGCCTGTTCCAAGGTGAGGCGCGTTCCCTCGATGTGCGTGGTGTGGTGCGCTTCAAGGATCAATGCTCGGCGGCCCATCTCCTGCACCCAGGCATCGGATAAAGACGCGGCCTCCAGGAACCCCCGGGCTCGCTCGATGCGGGTCAGTCCGGTGGTAATCCGGTTGGTGATGGTGAACGTGGGATGAAAGCTTTTGGTCATTCCGCCGCACCTCCATTCTCAGGAGCACCATGAGGCTGATCAGCAGGAGCTGGGCAGCCAGGTTGCCTGCCCTCCCATCTTTCGCATACGGCTTCAAAATCAGGCTGCTTCTCCTCTTGGGTCCAGCTTCGATAGAATTTTGGGTTCTTGCTTTTTGGAACAGGGCTCGCTTCTCGCATATCCACCAACGCGGGAGCTTGAACACACTCTCCCAATACCAAGGCACTTCGAGGGGCAAGAGCTGGAAGTTGATCGAGGAGCTGTCCATAGATGCCAGGCACGATCTCCCGGAAATAGCGCAGATCTTCAGGATTTTGCAGACGATGAACGATGAAGCTATTGCACTGCGAGAGAACCGTTTTGGATAATTCACTTGGGCGTTGGGAAGCTACAACCAATCCTAACCCATACTTTCTGCCTTCCCGGGCGATGCGCTCGAAAACGAGCTTCGAAATGGAATCCTCCTCCGTTCTTCTGCCCTCTCGGATATAGTTCTGCGCCTCTTCAAGAACAAGAACGACCGGGTACTCCCCGCGGCCGACCCCACTCACCGGATCGCTCAATCGTTGCAAGAATTCATGAATCAAGCGACCAATAAGCGCGGTAACATTCTCAAGAACTTCGGAGGCGAGGAGGCTAAGATCAATGATGACAACATTGGATCGAGTAGAACCGCCCCGCTGCCTGTCGTAGAAAGGCAGTTGGCCTTCCGGACATGCATCAGTGCCAGTTAGTCCTGCTTCCCTTAAGCATCCAGCTCCCAGAATGTCCCGCAGGAAAGTTGCAAGAGAGTGCATAACCGGTGGCCACTCAGAGCATATGGGCCCGAACAAGAACTCGAATCGCGAGTCCTCCAGTAGCCGGTAAATGCGCATTATCATCGTTGAGCAATTATCCCGAGCTCGGGAAGAGCTTGCTTCGTCACGAGTCATGGCATGCTCAAGGTGCCGGTAACGAAATGAGCTTTTACTAAAAAACTTCGGGCAATCTGCCGACGCCGTGCTGAGTGCAGTGCTGTTTTCTGGAAGTCGTGATAACTTACCCAACAACGGGTTGATGGCATCCTCAATACGCCTTCGTTTGTTCACATCGATAGCTGCATAAGTCTCATATTGCTGGCCTTCATTTCGGATTCCCTCGCGTGCAATATCTCGTATTTGTTCAAAACATGTTTTTAGGCTATCGGCCGTGGTGCTTGGGTAATGTTGAGATAACAGGCGAAGATGTTCAACGATGGCTTGCTCTTCGATGTAGACAATAAGACCATCACATAACTGCCTGATCGACTTTGCATCTTTGTTTTCAGTACCAGAACAGAGCCCAAGTATCCGATTGCATTCCCTAATTATGTTCTCGCGAACATGGAGCCAGTTTTCGGCCCCTTCCTCTGAGTCACGAGCAGACGACAAAGCATTAAGCAAGACCGGCCGCTGAACGCCCGGAGAGGCCCTGAACAAACGGACGAAGTCCTCAGAATCCATGAACCAGTAGGGGATAGCGAGCTTCTCTTTCTCCGCGGGATCGGTCGGTATATAGAGTGTTTTGAACGACGCGTCCGCGTCAATCCATGTCTTGTCCTCATTTTGCCTTTGGAAAGCTGTGCGGTACTCCCCATTGGTGTCGAGGATTATGAACCGCGTTTGCTTTACCGATGCCTGACTGATAATCGACTGAATGATTGTGGCAATGGTGCAGGACTTGCCGGAGCCGGTGCTTCCGATGATAGCGGCATGTTTCCCGAAGAATGCGTCTGGATCGATTTTAATGTCGTAATCCTGGAAGACCGCGGAACGCCCAATTGGAATGCAGAACCCTGGTTCATCCGATGACGCCCCATCCTGCTCGGAAGATTTGCCAAATATCGCATCGAGGTCCTTTCTTGTTGTGATAAGAACTGGCGAATCAAGGACCGGAAAAAGATTGATGCCCTGCCGGAATCTATCCTCGTCAATAGTGCCGATCATCGTTGCCTTCATCAATCTTCGGGACGAAGGCAATGTCACCATGGTTTTGTCGGCCTTCAACTCGCTTTCCTCCGTCAATAGAACACGTGTGACCATAGCCACTATCCGGCGTGCACCGACAGGGATTATGACGTATGAGTTGATCCGCCCGACCTCCAGCGTTCCTTCATAGGTAGACCGAGTCAGCGCTTTCAGGTCCCGGTTCAACTCAACCGTCACCTGGGCGGTGTCAACCGCGACGACCCGGCCAATTTCATGGTCACTTGCCATCGCTGTACTCCTCAGCAGCATCCGACTTTCGTTCGGAAGGCAACGATAGCTCTTTGAAAGTTTTCATTACCTTGGCATCAATTTCCTCTTCTCTAAGGTCCGGCAGGAGTTTCGCAACGAAATGCTCGAATGTTCCTAAGCCCCATCCTTTGACGATCCAAACGCGCTCATCTTCGAGCTTCTCCAATTTCGAGACGAAATCGCTTTTCGGATCGGGGTCCACCACGACGAGAGTAAAACTCGGAATGGCAAGTGCCTGTCGGATTAACGCATTGACATGGTCATCTCCAAAACCGTACCCAATCACAAACAAGGCTGATTGTGGTTGCGCAATTGCGTTTCCAAACCTTCGGAACAGCTCGGAATAAGGCATGCCCAGTGCCTGTCCGTACTTTAATGGTGTGGGATAGATCAAGACGTCGTCTGTACGGCATTTCTGGTCATAGAATGTTGCGTACAATCCGAAAGGATTCTCCCAATCCGGTTCGCAGCGATGCCAGGTAATAGAGCCATGAAGCTTATAAAGATGAAGGGCCCGATCAAATCGATGAACCCGTCCTTCGGTGGTCTGTGCGGGGAAATAGAAATCTATATCGTAGGACTCGGGCCTAAAAACACGGCGCAGTGTTCCCACAAAGCCATCGACAAGTACCGATCCCTCGGCATCTCCGGCCTGTTCAATCAGCGTGTCATAGTTAAGTGTGAAGATATTTGCCCGTCGAAGGTTGAGCGGTCTGGTGAGGACCTTCTTGATAAATTTCCTATGATGCCGAAGAGGCTCATCCAAGCCAGACTTAGGCAGGTTAAGGAGGATTGTTAGAGCGCTGGTGATCTCTTTGATCAGACGGGTCAAATCGCTCTTGACAATTGATAGCTCGGTACCACCTGTTAATTTCAACGTTTCAGTCGCATCAAGCATTCCGGCATGCCATGTATGCAACTGACTGAGAAAGGCTTCAAGGTTCAAATCAATCGCGAGCACGTCCTTTTCTTCGGTCGACTGAAAAAGGTTAAGACGGATGTCAAACGAGAGGTCACCGAGCGAAAGGACTGAGGCGATCTTGTAAAAAAGTGTAATCCAGCCAGGAACGGCCGTCCCTTTCTGTTCCCCACTTGCTTTGTCGAGAAGCGCTTTCTCAAGGGGCTTCGGTATGTTGGCAAGAGATACACCTCCGACAGCCAGGGAGGCCCCGGCCCCGAGCAGGAATGAGACGTTGTCGGTCTTAATGATTGTGCCAAACCGGACACGCATCTCCTTGAGGAGTTCGTCGAGTACCTTCTGAGCTTTCTCTTGGTTCTCGGCGTTCTCAGGATCAGCGCTTAAAATGCCATGTAGGTGCCGCTCTATGATGTCCTCTTTACCGATGCGTATCTGATAATCGGACAAGCGGAAAGTCGCACTCATCGCCTATCCTCCCTTCCGTTCGTCGTCGGCTCTTGCCGCTGTCCCCATCTCACGAGTTAATCCGTCAAGCTCTTCCTGGGCCTTCCGCAGGATCAGCGCCGCGCATTCCATGCAGTAGTTGTTCTTCGACATATTCTCTTTGATGACCAGACACTTGTCGCCCTGGCAGATAACGTGCTCCTGGTTCCGCGAGCAGTGCCTCCGCCGCTGGGCGGTCTCGAAGCAGGCGGATACGAGAAGGCGTTTCAGCTTGGGCATCGGTCATCTCCTTGAAAGGCGCTCCTGGATTTGGGCCTGGACGTCGTCCCCGATCCGGTCGATCTGTTCCAGGACTTCCTCCAGTCGCTCCAGCGGGATTTCGCCGCGGGTACCGCCGTCAGCCTCGAGCCGCTCGTTGACTGCTCCGTTCACGATCATGATAACCGCAGCGTAGTTATTGGCGCTTCTCAGTTCTGGGTAGGCCAGAACGATGTTGCGCCCGTTGATTGACGCACCGAGGGCATTCAGAATTCGGCTGGCCAGGGCCCGGGAGCGTTCGTTGAGTCTTCGGCGGGCTTCCTGGCGACGACGCTGGGGCGTGACCGGTATTTCCCGGGGCACCATACTCTCGCGAGTTCGAGCCTGGATGAGGCGTTGGCGGAGATTTTCGCGGGAAAGCCCGAGGGCCTCGGGGTCAAGGCCGCGTCGCCTGAACTCCTCAACGAGGTCGTCGATCACGGCATCATCCATCGGGTCGAGGTATTCCTGCTCGATGAAGTGGCTGATGATCTCGTTCTGCACTACCATGTCCGGCGTCAGGCGTCGCCGGCGGCTCGGCTCATCGGCCGGAGGTCGCTCGTCGCCCGCTTCAAGCCAGCCTTCGATGCGTTCCTGGT
>Ga0101944_10004888_pt1 | contig 15944 bp, 10 predicted proteins | sample DewCreD2012metaG_FD_75245 | JGI IMG/M metagenome (GOLD analysis project Ga0101944, IMG submission 75245) | Hot spring sediment bacterial and archeal communities from British Columbia, Canada, to study Microbial Dark Matter (Phase II) - Dewar... ...
AGTTCGAAAACTTATTGCAGGTCCAACAGTTTACATCTGTGATGAATGTATTGAATTGTGCAATGAAATTATAGCGGAGGAGTATGAAAAAGAAGAACTGGGTCGAGCGCGCTCCAAAATTCCAACACCTGTAGAAATCAAGAAAGCTTTGGATGAGTATGTGATTGGACAGGAGAAAGCCAAGAAGATTCTGGCAGTGGCCGTTCACAATCATTATAAGCGCATCGAGGCTAAACCAGATCTTGATGGAGTTGAGGGGAATGATAAAATTAAAGTGACAAAGTGGAAGACTATATCGGCAAAAAAAGGGACATTTGACACCGATCGACCCGGGGTTTTTGCAGGGGGAGACGTTGTAACCGGACCTGCAGATGCAATTGATGCAATAGCCGCAGGAAGATTGGCCGCAAGGGCAATTGATAAATATATAAGAACAGGAATTGTTGAACCCCTAAAACCGAGATTCGAAAGCAAGAGAGATAATTTTCATAAACTTACTCCCCAGGATGTCCCGGCGATTGCAAAATCTGAAAGGCATCAAATAAAAGAATTACCCATCGAACAGCGGGTCAGATCGTTCGATGAGGTAGAATTTGCTTATGATGATGAGACAGCAAAAGCAGAAGCCCTGAGATGTGCCGAATGCGGGTGCGATGCCGGACTTGCATGTATCCTGCAGGATTATTGTACCGAATATGGAGTGGATCAAAAACGGTTCATCGGTGAGTTTAATAGGTATAAAGTTGATACCCGACATCCATTTATTAAAATTGATTCAAATAAATGCATTCGATGCGGAAAATGCGTGAATACATGCTCGGATATCCTTAATGTTTCCGCGCTCGGTTTTGTTAATCGTGGATTCCGTACCATTATTAAACCTGCTCTTGAAAAAGCACTCCATGAAACAAACTGTGTTTCGTGCGGAAATTGCATTGATGTGTGTCCGACAGGCGCTATCGTGGAGAAAATGCCTTTCCGTAGATCCGGCCCGTGGGTCATGGAATCCATCCATAATATTTGCAATTATTGCTCAGTGGGTTGTAATATTACACTTAAAGTAAAAACACCGGATTTGTTTTTTGTTACAGGTGCGTCAATCGAAATGAAACCAAACTACGGCGAATTATGTGTACGAGGCAGATTTGGCTATGAACATTATCTTGACGGTAGCAGATTAACAAAACCAATGGTTAAAAAAGGAGGAAAATTAGTCGCGGTAAGCTGGGATGAGGCATTCACAGCAATTGAATCAGGATATAAACGAATCCTTGAAGATCATTCACCTGATCAGTTCCTCGTTACAGCATCTCCAAAATTAACAAATGAGGAATTGTATCTTGCAGGCAGAATGGCCCGGGCAGCAATTGGGACGAATAATATCCATTCATTCTATAAAATTGTGAATGATGCCGACTATCATGCTCTGGATGAAATGCTTGGAGGCACATATTCTACCATAGGTGTTGAGGAACTTGAAAACGCCGACCTTTACCTGATAGTCGGAAGCAATCCTGCCGCTGATAATCCAGTTCTTGGTTGGAGGGTTAAACGGAAAATACGAAAAGGCGCGAAGGCAATCGTAATTAACTCTACTGCAATTGACCTTACGAAATATTGTTCCCTATGGGCAGACTCCAGACGAGGTACGATTTCTGTTCTGCTAAATGGCATAATCGCGGAATTAATTAAAAGAGGGAAAATAAATAGTAAATTTATAAATGAGCATAGTTCAAATTTTGATCAAATCAAGAATAAACTTTCAAACTCAGATATTTCCGAAGTAGTATCGATCACTGGTGTTTCAAAAGATGTAATTGATGAAATAATTAATCTTCTCACAGATGAGGATAAGAAAATTGTTGCATGGTATAATATCGACAGTAGATCGGAAAGATCGAATGAGGATCTGAAATCACTTACAACTTTAATGCTCTCAATCGGTAAAATTGGGGAAAAGGGTTCCGGGTTAGCAATATTTTCAAATCAGTGTAATCTATCAGGAATGCATCTTGCAGGATTTGACAACAGACTTCTTCCCGGGGGTGTGCCATCAACAAATATTCAACTTCTCGGTAAAATTCAAAAGCTGTGGAATAAAGATATAGCCCCGGTGCTTAAGTCAGATGGAATGAATATAACAAGAAAAATTAGAGAGGATAAAATACGCGCTGCAATCATAATTGGTGAAAACCCTGCTGCTGCGAAGGAATATAATTCCTTTATAAATAACCTTGAGTTTTTGGTTGTATGCGACTTATTCAGAACCGAAACTGCAAATGCGGCAGATGTCTTTCTTCCACTTTCATCTTATCTGGAAGCGAAAGGTAATTTTACAAACTGGAGCGGAGTACGTCAGAGATTGAATCCAATAGGCCCTCCACCTGGCGGATTATCGACCCTGGATATTATCAGAAGACTATGCAATTTAATGGGTCATGATATTGAATACAATTCTGTTGAAGATATATCAAGCGAACTGGAAGAACTTTTGAGTCAAACTTATCCGCTCGGTCGAATAAATGGTTCTTATCTCACGAAGGATGGAAAAGCACACTTTGTACCCTACTCCGAAGTTGTAATGTCAGTTTCACCGAAAGTTCCACCTGTTATATCCATAGATGAACGGATCATTGAACGCTTGAAATTTATCAACATTTAAATTGATCTGAAAGGGGGTTAAAATATTAATGGAAAAAACTGTTCTGGTGATTAATCCTGGATCAACCTCAACCAAACTTGCCATCTATAAAAATGGGGAATTGTTTTTGAAAACCAAAATTGAACATTCTACAGACGAGTTAAGTAAATATCCTGGAATATGGAATCAGTATGATTTCAGAATGGAGGTTATCAGAAAGTGGATAAAGGAAAATCTGAAAGAATGCTCTGCTGTAGTTGCAATGGGTGGACTTTTACGCTCGATTGAAGGTGGTACTTACAGGATAAACAGGCAAATGATTAAAGATGCAAGGGCAAATCTCCAGGGTGAACACGCATCTAACCTTGGCTGTGCCATGGCAGATGAAATAGCAGCTGAGTTTAAATGTCCTGCTTATACAGTTGACCCGGTTTCTGTGGATGAATTTGAACCATTGGCAAGATATTCTGGACATCCCGATATTGTGAGAAAAAGTCTTTCTCATACCCTTAATATCCATGCGGCAGCAAGACGGGGAGCAAAGGAGATTAATAAGGAACTCAAAGATACTTCATTTATAATATGCCATCTTGGCGGGGGGATATCCATCGCGCCTGTTCGGGGAGGAAGAATTATTGACGTGAACGATGCTTCAAGCGACGGTCCATTTACACCTGAAAGAACCGGTGGATTACCCCTTCAACAGTTTATTACGATATGTATGTCGGGAAAATATAAAGAACAGGAATTGCGAAAATTTGTGATGGGTAAAGGAGGCCTTGTCGCATATCTCGGTACAAATTCCGTTCAGGAAGTTGAAAAGCGGATAAGCAGTGGAGATAAAAAAGCAGAAGAGGTTTATGAAGCTATGGCTTATCAAATATCCAAGGAAATAGGTGCTATGTCAACTGTCCTGAAAGGAAAAGTTGATCGTATAATTTTAACAGGTGGAATTGCTAATTCAAAAATCCTAACTGAATGGATAAGGGAACGTGTAAGTTTTATTGCACCGATTCTTATTTATCCAGGAGAAGATGAAATGCTCGCACTATCACAGGGTGCATTTAGAATTCTAAATGGTGAAGAACAAGCAAAGGAGTATTAAATTATGATTAAAAATTTTGATGAATTACTCGCAGCAGCAAAAAATGTGAAAGAGAAAAGGGTTGTTGTCATTTATCCGAATAACGAAGAAACTCTGTCGGCGGTTATCGACGGTTGTAAGCATAAACTTGCAAGGTTTATACTTGTTGGTGATAAGGATGTAATAACAAAAAAAATTGGCGGTAATATTCCTTCAGAAGTGGAAATTGTTCAGGAGCCGGTTATAGGTAAAGCAATACAAAAATCAATTGAACTTGTTCGAGAAGGGAAGGGAGATGTTCTTTTAAAGGGTGGTGTTGACACGGCAACCATGATGAGGGCGTTACTTCAGGAGGAAGCAGGCTTGCGAAAAGGTAAACTTCTTTCGGATGTAATGCTGGTTGAATTTCCTGAACGGAAAGATAACAGGATAATCATGATTACTGATGGTGGATTGACCCTTACTCCCGATCTTAAAGATAAGGTGGAATTGATAAAAAATGCAGTCGAAGTCGCGCATGCCCTGGGGAATGAAAATCCAAAAGTCGCAGTTTTATCAGCATCTGAATTTATTAACCCGAATTTGCAATCAACCGTGGATGCTGCTGCGCTTGCCAAAATGAACGAACGAGGACAGATAAAAGGGTGTATTGTGGATGGCCCTCTTGCACTTGATAACGCTGTTTCAACCGAAGCGGCAGGGGAAAAGGGGTTAAAATCTCCGGTTGCAGGATGCGCAGATATTCTTATCCTGCCAAATATAGAGGCGGCGAATATATTTGCTAAAGGGACTACCTACTTCGCACATCTTCGTCTGGCACATGTAATTATTGGGGGAACTATCCCGATTTTAATACCCTCACGTGCAGATAAAAGCGATGCAAAGTTATTGTCAATAGCCCTTGGCGTAATTATGTCGGGTCATAACGGTTGAATTTCATAGTTTTTTATCTGTAATGATTTTAAAGAATTAGATAGCCAGAATATAATTAACTGAACCTGTATATCTTTCCTGAAACTTTTAAGGGAAATAGTGCGTAAACAAAGATAGGTAAATTTATTTTACCACTGCTATTTGAAAATGGCACAAAAAGATTGACTTTTTTATTTTTCAAATGTATATTTAATTGAATTGTCATATTTAAATGACATTACATGGAGGTTACAAGTGCATAAAAAAAGTCAGAGGGTTCAGAAAGTTTTCCATTCCGTAGAAAAGACTCCGCGCTTTGTTCGTTCCCATGAGATGCAATCAATTTCTTCACTAAATCGTAAAATTCAAAGACTTCAACGGTCTCTAGCGGAACGGGAAAACGAGGTCTGGACACTCAAGCAATTATTGCTTTATAGATAGAAAGAGGGATAAGTAGTTAGATTTTAGTTCTTCTGAAATTGCAATTTAGGAAAATTTCCTGAGGTGTAGTTTTTTACTTTTTAATCCTATCTCCATTTTATGTCCAAAACCAATTACTCCCAAATCCTGCCGTCATTCTTATATGGAAATGGCGGCAGGATTTATATTCTGGATTGCGGGGGTATTGTTATTTATTTATGTTATTTCTTGCTTTTCTTTGCAATGCGTAATTTTTCAGCAATTGTTTTTATCTCCGTCAAATCTCTTTGCATTTCACTCCAACCATACCACAAAGCATAATCGGGATTCGCGTGAAATGTTCCCTGGAATGCCCGCATACGGTGTTCAAGAAACATTACAAAAAGTTTTTGCTCGATTACAGTAGGTGCATCGTGGAAAGCGAGTAAATCAGGAAATCCTGAAGAATATATTTTTGGTTGAGTTAAAATTCCATCCTTATATAATGCCGCGACAGTCCTTATTGCTTCAGCCATTAGATGATCTGCCTCTCTGATCATTTTGTCACCTTTCTCGAGCTCACCTTTTGCAAAATTTTTGGAATGACATTGATTGCAGGTTGTCACCATTCGGTCTCGTTCTTTTTGCCAGCTTTCCTGATCGAGCCGGGCTACATCCGCTGCTTTGACAACCTCGAGTCGTGCAGTAGGTTTTCCTTCGGGATCCAGAACTCCAAGTCCCTTTAATATTACCGCTCGATCCTCAGCCCATTGTTTATCTTCCGGCATTGGTAATCTTACTGCCAGAAATCCCCATGCAGTTCTTACTTCATGATTTCCTCCCTGCATGTGGCAGGTTTGACATGTAGGAGCTGCTGTATTTTCAGGGAGAATTTTGTTTTGCTTTAACAAATAACGGACACCATGTTTTGATGCAGAATACATTTCCCATTGCGGATGGTCAAAGCCCATATGGCAGGTCTGACATGCCTGAGGCTGAGACGCTTCCGTACGTGAGAAAGTATGACGTGTATGACATGCATCGCAGGATGCAACACCGAAACCTGCTCCTTCTTTTTTTAGTTGTTTCATTTCCTGTTCACTCTTAACACCGATTTTATGGCATCCGCCGCATCCTTTCATTCCTTCCGTCAAAGCCATTGGCTGGAAGTGTGATGTGGGCATAGCATTCATCGCCGCCCATGCTAAAGCATGCTTTCCTTTTTTGTATTCTGTTACTCTGTCAATATGACATTCTCCACATGTTTCAGGTGTGGGAATCCTGGCATTCGCAACATCAACTGATGATTTATGCTGGTCGCCATGACATGTGGCACAATCCACCCCGTTTTTGCTATGACTGCTTATCTGCCAATCAGATACAATACCTGGAGTTACTGAATAATGACACTCCTCACAGGTCTGTGCATTCAGGATAGAAAAGAAACCTATGCTTAATTGAATTATTAAGAAGATTGTATAGCGAAGTTTCATAATTACCCCTTTACAAGGTTTTTGGTTATATGAATTATTTATTGGTTTTATGTCAATTGATTTAATTTCTAATATGGCAATGGTGTTTAAGCTTTCGGTTTAAATGCAATTACAACGACATCATTTGACACAGATTTTGAAAAAGGATTAAAGTCCAGATCATTGTAAAATCGAATTTTCTGTAAACCTGATTTAATAAGGATTTTTTTTATATCATTTTTTAATATTGGCAGAATAGAGATGCTTTGTAATTTATATTTCAGATTTAGAGTATTTATTTTAAGAATATTGAATATTATTTCTTTTTTTTGAAATTCATAGTATCGTATATACAGAAATTCATTATATTTCTTTATGCTATGTATTCGTTCCTTTCTTTTTAAAATCTTATCATAATTAAGGAATTGCAGAATTAATACACCTCCCGGTTTTAATACATTCGTGAAGTTTTTAATCGCCCTTTCTAGATTTGTTTTACTGGAGAGGTGCACAAGTGAGTTGCCTAAGCATATGAGAGCATCATTGGAGGAATGTTTTAAATTAAAAGTTAGAAAATCTGAATTGACCGTCTTAATTGATAAATTTCTTTTTGCTGCATTATTTTTTAGCTGAATTAGCATTTTATTTGATATGTCAACAGCAGTTACCTTCACTCCCGATTCTACCAGTAAGAGGGAATGAAAACCTGTACCTGCACCGGCATCGACTGCACTTTTTATTGAAAATTTATTAACCAGTTTCCTGAATTTATCTATTTCTGACGGAAATCTTTTCTCAAACGATGTCATTTGATCATAATTTATTGCCAGATTATTGTAGAATTTTCTTATTCTATCATTCATTTTAAATATATTATAATGGCGTTTTAAATTTCATTTATTTAAAAATATTGAGCCATCCATAATTTAATTATTTTTACTATTTCTTGTGTATTCAGTTCAACAATAAAATATTTATCATTTTGCAGGCAGTCTCAATTACATGTTTCGTGCTTTATATTCAAGAAACAAGTAATTAAAACTTAATAAAGAATCTCCTTCCATTAATTTATGGATTTATCATTTCTTTTTCATAAAGAAATTATTCGGATAATTTTATCCGAATATGATATAAAAAAAAGTCAACTTATTCTTTTTTATACTGATGTTTTTTTGTAATATCAGCCATTTCCTGGATATTTTTTGTTGCTAACATATTATGTATCTTATTTCTTATCTCTTCCCATTCAGGATGTGCTGCGCATGGTTCATCGCTTGAACAATTTGGAAATCCAAATACACAGTTTTCAAGGATTGAAAGTCCATCAATTGCTTCAACTATCTGAAGCATAGTTATTTCCTTTGCGGGGGAAGCTAGTTTGAAACCACCTGCAGGACCTTTATGCGAGATTAAAATCCCTTTACGGGTAAGACCCTGTAATATTTTTGCCAGGAAATGATATGGTATTGTTAATTTTTTTGTTAATTCTTTTATGGAAGTCATCTCGTTTTCCTGTTTCAGCGCCAGGTATAGCACTGCCTGCATTGCATATTCACATTGCCGACTGAAAATTATGCTCATAGTTTTTCTCGATATTATTTATAAGAATAAAGGGATTTCATATAGTTTGCACGTTCAAAGGCAGCTGGATCGGCAACTGACTTCTGGCTTAAACTTCCCTTCATTTGAGAAACCGATTGGTATTCATTTTCGGTCATCCATTTTTCTATATCATTAAGTACTTTTGTTATGTAATCTGGTCCATGTTTCAAAAGTGCGGAGCACATCATGGTAACATCGGCGCCGGCCATTAACATTTTTATAACATCCTCAGCATCATAAATTCCACTTGTAGCCGCTAGGGATGCTTTCACATGGCCGTACAATATTGCTATCCACCTAAGGGGTAGTCGCATCTCCTGCTGTGTGCTTAGATTCACTGATGGACTTACTTCTAAAGTTTCAAGATCTATATCAGGTTGATAAAACCTGTTGAACAGTACCAATCCGTCAGCACCTGAAGCGTCGAGTTTTTTAGCAATGTTGGCCATTGCGCTAAAATAAGGGCTTAATTTTACCGCTACCGGTATTCGGATACTTTTTTTAATCGACTTCAATAACTCAATATACTGCTTCTCAATTTCTTCACCAGGAATATCGGGATCGGTTGGTATATAATAGACGTTAAGTTCCAGAGCATCCGCACCGGCATCTTCAATCTTTTTTGCGTAATTAGTCCAGCCTCCGACAGAAACGCCATTCAGACTTCCTATTATTGGTATTCCAATGTTATCCTTTGCCTCCTTTATAAGTTCAAGGTATTCTTCCGGACCTGTATTAAACTGCTGAACGTCTGGGAAATATGTAAGGGCTTCGCCATAACTTTCAGTACCCTGTGCAAGATAATGAAGGAGTTCCGATGTTTCATGTGCAATCTGTTCTTCAAATAGCGAATACATGACGATTGCAGATGCACCTGCATCTTCAAGTTGTTTCATACCCTCAAGTGTGTATGAAAGAGGTGATGCTGAAGGAACAATCGGGTTCTTTAATTTTAATCCGAGATATGTAGTTGTTAGATCCATAAATATTTCCTGTAATATTTTAATGTATTCACTACAAAATTTTATATTTTTTTTGCTTAAAGATGGTTAAGTCATTCATTCACTTTTCATTTCACCGTTACCGCCCTGGGCTAAATGTTCATACATTTTCCATCTTGCTTTAATGTCTTCCTGTGCAAGTGCGTTTAATTCTTTTGCTCTTGCAGGATAACTCTTTTCAAGCATCTTGAAGCGGGTTTCTATCTCAATAAATTCCTTAAAAGGTCTGCTCGGCGCCTTGGAATCTAACTTAAGCGGATTTTTCCCTGCACGGGCAAGTTCCGGATTGTATCTATAAAGTGGGAAGTAACCGGTTTCCACTGCAATTTTCTGATTTTGCATACCGCGTGTCATATTGATCCCATGTGCGATGCAATGACAGTAGGCAATTATAAGCGACGGACCATTATATGCTTCTGCTTCAAGAAATGCACGCAGAGTCTGTAAATCATTTGCTCCCATCGCAACTGTTGCTACGTAAACGTTACCGTATGTCATAGCCAGCATGCCAAGATCTTTTTTCGCAGTAGGTTTTCCTGCTGCTGCGAATTTTGCAATCGCTGATCTGAATGTGGCTTTAGACATCTGTCCGCCTGTGTTAGAGTAGACTTCGGTATCCAGCACCAATATATTTACGTTGCGTCCCGATGCGATAACATGATCGAGACCACCATAGCCTATATCATAAGCCCAGCCATCTCCTCCTATGATCCAGATACTTCTTTTAATTAAATTATCTGCAATACTTAAAAGACTCTTTGCTTCCGGTGAATTAATTGTCGAAAGTTTTTCCTTAAGTATTTTAACTCTTTCTCTCTGGTCATAAATGTCCGCTTCATCATTCTGATTAGCATTTATCAGTTCATCTGCGAGTTGAGTACCAATTTCAGATGCAAGTTTTTTTACAAGTTCCTTTGCCATCTCTGTATGTTTATCGATGGTTAATCGCATACCCAATCCAAATTCAGCATTATCCTCGAACAGAGAATTTGACCATGCGGGTCCTCTATTGTCTCGGTTAAAACAGTACGGGGTGGTGGGGAGATTACCACCATAAATAGATGAGCATCCTGTCGCATTGGCTATTATTGTTCTATCTCCAAAGAGTTGAGTCACCAATTTCACGTATGGTGTTTCTCCGCAACCTCCACAAGCACCTGAATATTCAAATAAGGGTACCATGAACTGGGATCCTTTGATTGTATCAATTTTTACCTTTCTTCGATCTATATCTGGTATATTGAGGAAGAATTCATAATTATCCCGTTCTGTTTCTCGAATTGGCGGTTGCGGCTTCATGTTAATGGCTTTTATTTTTGCTTCTGACTTACTCTTCGCCGGACAAACATCGACGCAGAGGCCGCAGCCTGTGCAATCTTCAGGCGCAATCTGTAGAGTATATTTTAATCCCTTGAATTCGGTGCCTTTATATTCTATCGACTTGAATGTGCGGGGTGCGTTATTGAGAATTTCTGGTTCATATACTTTTGCCCTGATCGCGGCATGAGGACAAACCATGACACATTTATTGCACTGTATACATATCTCTGGTTCCCATACAGGTATTTCAAGTGCGATATTTCTTTTTTCCCATTGTGCAGTCCCGGACGGAAATGTCCCATCCACCGGGAATGCGCTTACTGGTAATGAATCTCCGTCTCCCGCGATTATACGGCCCAATACCTCCTGCACATATTTGGGTGCTTTTTTGGAGACGGGAGGGGGCATTTCTATAGTACTCGTGATTTTATCAGGTACTTTTACCTTGAAAAGGTTGGCGAGTGTTTTATCTACAGCTTCAAAATTTTGCTTCACAACATCTGCACCTTTTTTACCGTAAGTTTTTTCTATAGATTTCTTAATTGCTTCGATCGCCTGATCTTTGGGAAGAACACCGGAAATAGCAAAGAAACATGTTTGCATAATGGTGTTTATGCGTCCGCCCATTCCAGTCTCTTTCGCTACCTTATATGCATCAATTATGTAAAATTTAAGTTTCTTTTCTATTAATCCTTTTTGTATATGCTTTGGAAGTTTATCCCATACCTCATCCTTATTATAAATGCTGTTCAGGAGGAATGTGGCACCGGGAATTGCATTCTTTAATACATCATATTTTTCAAGGAAAAACCATTGATGACATGCAACGAAACTTGCTTTATCTATTAAATAAATAGAATGAATTGGACGTGGGCCAAAGCGCAGGTGTGATACGGTGGTTGAACCAGATTTTTTTGAATCATAAACAAAATATCCCTGTGCATAGAAATCCGTATCTTCTCCTATGATTTTAATGGAATTTTTATTAGCACTAACCGTTCCATCCGCACCGAGTCCGTAAAAAATAGCCCTCACGACGTCAGGTGATTCTGTGGTAAAGGTTGGATCATATTTCAGACTTAATTTGGTGACATCATCTTCTATCCCGATTGTAAAATGATTCATTGGTATAGTTTGAGACATGTTATCAAAAACACCCTTAACCATGGCTGAGGTAAATTGTTTAGACGATAAGCCATATCGTCCGCCAAGTATTTTTGGCATCTTTTGCAGAGGGAGAGTTCCGTTCAGGAATGCTTCAGTTAATGACGTTACAACATCTAAGTATAGCGGTTCACCGGTTGCTCCTGGTTCTTTGGTTCTGTCAAGAACCGAGATACATTTTGTAGTTTTTGGTAATGCTTTTATAAAATGTTCTGTAGAAAATGGTCTGTATAGACGAACTTTTATAACTCCAACCTTTTCACCGCGAGCGTTAAGATATTCGACGGTTTCGTGTGTTGTTTCAGCGCCTGAACCCATTATTACTATAACGCGTTCAGCATCTGGTGCACCGACATACTGGAATAATTCATATTTTCGTCCGACGACTTTTTCAAATTTTTCCATTACCTGTGCGACTATTGTCGGGCATGCCTGGTAATATCGGTTAACGGTTTCGCGCGCCTGGAAGAACACATCCGGGTTTTGTGCTGTTCCACGAATTACCGGTCGGTCAGGTGAAAGAGCCCGCAAACGATGTGCACGAATTGCGTCTTCGTTAATCATTGCTCGCATCTGATCATCTGATAATTGTTCGATTTTCATAACTTCGTGTGATGTGCGAAATCCATCAAAGAAATGAACGAATGGAATACGTGATTCGAGTGTAGCTGCCTGAGCAATCAGAGCAAAATCCATCACTTCCTGTACTGAATTTGATGCCAGCAATGCCCATCCTGTGGATCGTACAGCCATTACATCGCTATGATCGCCAAAAATTGATAAGGCGTGGGTCGCGACTGTCCTTGCCGCTACATGAAAAACCGTAGAAGTTAATTCACCAGCAATCTTGAACATATTGGGGATCATTAATAAAAGTCCCTGTGCCGAAGTAAATGTTGTAGACAGAGCCCCTGTTTGCAATGCTCCGTGTACTGCGCCGGATGCGCCTCCTTCACTCTGCATTTCAACGACCTGCGGAATTGTTCCCCATAAGTTTTTTCTGCCAAGTGCCGACCATTCATCGGACCATTCACCCATATTTGAAGATGGGGTAATGGGATAAATAGCGATTACTTCATTTAATTTATGTGCAACATATGCTGCGGCTTCATTGCCGTCAATTGTTACCATCGTTTTTTTAGATTTTTCTTCCATAATTTTACTCGGAAAGTAATTATTAAATGATCATATTAACAGTTTGAGAAATACAAGAATCATTCCATCATTCTTATACAAACATCCTGAAAAATGTGAAGAAAAGTGGTTAAATTTATCATTTTTGAGATGCAGCTATCAAATTTTTGCAATATTGAGATATTTAAGCGGTGGAGTTTTCTTCTCGTTCAGAAGTTGACAGTTTTGCACTCTGGTTTAATTTTTCAGTGAGTTTTTTAGAGCAGGAACTGCAGAGAAATATTTTTTTAAAATCAATCTCTTCTGCATATGTCGAGGGGCGCATAACACATTCAAAATGATGACAGTGTGTAAGTCCGAACATATGCCCGATTTCATGAATGGTTTCTTTTTCGGTTCTTGAAAGTAATAGTTCAGGATCATTTTTTAATCCATAAAACAAATTTGATAATCGGTGGGTTGAGACAATAGAAACCGTACCATTGAGCTGGGCTTCGCCGAAGACAAATGTAAGGATTGGTACATAAAGATCAACTTCTACGAGGGAAATAAGTTTATTCTTGTGTTCATTCGGTAAGAGCAGCATTTGAGCAAGAAGGACGGTGGAATTAAATTGTCTGCGTATCGGGTCATATGCCTCTTCAAGGTTCAGAGATTGATTTCGGGCAAAGACGGGTAATGAATATATATTTTGTATGGATTTTACCAGCCGTTCGATATCTCTGAGCGAGAAAGAGGTACCATTCAGTACATGGATTGAAGTCATTACTCTGGCCTTTTCAATCCGTATTTCTGTATTTTATTGTATAGTGTTACCCTGTCTATTCCAAGTATTTCAGCTGATCGTGAGATGTTCCAGTTATTTTTTTCCAAAATATTCTGTATATGTTTTTTTTCCAGCGTTGCGAGAGAATCAGATTGATATTCTAAAGTACCCTCTGATTTTTGAAAGGGGAGGTCTCTGGGAGTAATGGCAGGAGGTGACCCGACCACCATTGCTCTTTCTATTGCGTTTTCAAGTTCTCGTACATTGCCTGGCCATTTATATTCAAGCAAAATTTCCATTGCTTCCGGAGAAATTGAATTAATAGGTTTAGACATTGCCTGTGAGTATTTTTTTAGAAAATAATTTGCAAGAAGGGGAATATCGGTTTTTCTTTCACGAAGCGGAGGAATAGAAATTGAGAATACATTCAATCGATAATATAGATCTTCCCTGAATGTTCCTTCTTTAACTGCACGTTCAAGGTCCATGTTAGTGGCGCATATTATTCTAAAATCCACTTCTATTATCTCATTACCTCCCACCCTTGTAAATTGTTTTGTTTCGATGACTCGGAGAAGATCCATTTGTGTTTTAATGCTGATATTTCCTATTTCATCAAGGAACAAGGTGCCTCCATCTGCCAGTTCCAATTTTCCTTTTCGTCTGTACTGAGCGCCTGTGAAAGCACCCTTCTCATGACCGAATAATTCGCTTTCAAGGATCCCCTCTGGCAAGCCGCCGCAATTTATTGTTATAATCGGGAAATATCGTCTCTCGCTATTTGCATGAATTGCTCTTGCAATTAATTCTTTTCCTGTACCACTTTCTCCTCTCAGCATTACTGTTGTATCTGTTTTTGCAACTGTCTGGATTAACTCAAAAACCTTCTTCATCTGAAAAGAGTCGCCGATAATTTCATCCACTTTTGTAAATTCCTCCATCTGTTCCTTGAGCCGTATGTTTTCACCCTGAAGGGCTCTTTGTTTTATTGCATTTGCAACAAGATGAGAAAGGTGGTCAGGATCTATCGGTTTTGTTATATAGTCAAATGCACCCGCTTTTAGAGCTTGGACGGCTGTATCAACAGAAGCATGTGCAGTTATAAAAATAATAGCGATCGATGGGTCTATTTCATGAATTTTGGGCTGGAGTTGCATCCCGTCCATTCCAGGCATTTTAATATCTAGTAGAATAATATGCCATTTTCTCTGCTGAAGTTTTTTTAAAGCCTCAACTGCATTCTCAGCAGAATCGACAATATAGCCGTCTTCTCGGAACCACTTGGTAAGAGAATCTCTTACGACCAATTCATCATCAATGATAAGTATTGCAATATCGTTGCTCATTATATACCTTTCTTTGATGGGGATGTTCCATCATTTTGTTTTTCATGCTCTCGACATGTTGGAAGTGTGATTGTTATTGATGTTCCTCTTCCTATAGTAGAAACAGCAGAAATAGTTCCTCCATGGCGTTCTATAATGCCATAAACCACTGACAGGCCGAGTCCGACCCCTTTTCCGGATTTTTTTGTTGTATAAAATGGTTCGAAAATATGTGGCAGATCTTCTGCTGATATACCGATTCCTGTGTCTGTAATTCTGATGTACGTTTTGTTTTTATCCGGTTCACAGAATGTTTCAATCGTTATGGTGCCTCCATCTGGCATTGCTTCTGCAGAATTTACAAAAAGGGCAATTAATGCCTGCTCTAACTGGTTGGCATCGCAAAGAACCATCATGTTTTCGTTTTCATATATTTCTTTTACTTTGATATTTGCTATCCTAAAATGGTGCTGGACGAGTTGTAAAGATTTGCTCACTATTTCTTTTAATGGAGCGAGGGTGAATTCACCTGTTTGTTTCTTTGAAAAAAGTAGCAGGTTCTTCACTATGTTGCCGCATCTTTCGGTTTCGCGTATTATGACTTCAAGTTCTTCGTTTATCTGTTTTCTTGTGTCTTCGCTTTCCAGATTTTTTCTAAGTTGCTTTATAATAAGTTTTGAGTAAGTGAGGATACCTTCAAGAGGATTATTCAATTCATGTGCTACCGTTGCAGATAGTTTCCCGAGTGATGCCATTTTTTCGATTTGCAAAATTTGCTCATGTATTTTTTTCAATTGTTCGGTTTTTTCTTCTACTCTTTTTTCAAGTTCCTGAGACCAGCGCTGGTTTTCTTCCATCACTGATTTTAGTGAAATGGTCATTTTATTAAAAGAATCGGCAAGGATACCCAGTTCATCCTGAGAATGAATTGGTATTTTATATTCAAGATTGCCGGCAGAAATTTCTCTTGTTCCCTGCATTAGTCCGCGAACAGGTTTGTGAACAGTCCTATAAAGAAATAGTAATGACGTCACTATCATAGCTACTATTGCAAATGCTGCATATAATGTCAGTTGGGTTTGTGCATTCTGAATGGTTTTATCTATGGTGTCAAGTGACATTCG
>Ga0101944_10004890_pt1 | contig 15941 bp, 10 predicted proteins | sample DewCreD2012metaG_FD_75245 | JGI IMG/M metagenome (GOLD analysis project Ga0101944, IMG submission 75245) | Hot spring sediment bacterial and archeal communities from British Columbia, Canada, to study Microbial Dark Matter (Phase II) - Dewar... ...
CGCTACACTCATGATGGAATGGCCTCCTGTTGAGAAGTAATTTGTAGGCCTTTGACAACTTCAAATTACCCCATCAACTGCGCCATTCCAGTTACCTGTTTTGGACACGAGTGTTCCTGTCTTCAGAATATGTTACTTTCACCGGGGCCCAAGAAGACTGATCGCTCCATTCTGATGCAATCCCATTTCCTGAAAATTCGTCCTCGAACCCCGGGTTCTTAATGATACGGTCACCCGCGAAAACGGCTGCGGTGAAAACGACCATCAGGATGAGTACAAGGGCTTTGTGCATGGAGGTCTCCTGAACGCTGTTCGATGCCTGCATCCCTAATGCGCATCAGAATGAGGACTCCTCTCTGCGGGAGGTGGCCGGATGTCAGCCACGACTCCGGGTATGGATAGCGGCCTGGGGCGCGAAAGAAGTTCACGCCAGCCGAATGGCCCTAATACACCGCCGTTCCCTTGTCGGTCCGGTGCATCAGGAGCACGAAAGGTGAATCGTGTAGCACAATTGTCGCGGATAGGAACTTCAAAGCGCCATCCGGGTTCCCAGAGAAGCGAACCCAAGGGCTGTAGGTGAAAATGACGGTTCTGTCAAGGGGGCGGGGGGGCTGGAAGGGCGGGTTGCAGAGGCGAAAAAAAGCCACGTAAACCGAAAGGGCAATGTGGTTATGACTTTGCGGACTACTTGAACGCGGCCCCTGTCACAAAAATCATCGCGTCATGCTTGGTCTCCTGCTCTCCCAGATACATCCCCCAGCGGAACACCGTTTCGCCCTTCGGCCTGTCGTAATAACCGGCACCCACTTTTTTCCCATCCAGATACACTTCATAGTCGCGTCCGTTGTCTCTGACTTTCAGGTCGAAACTCTTGCCGGTCATGTTCTTCGCAATGGTCACATCCGCCTGATGACGGCGATGGTTCAGAATGATATCCCCGCTCTCAGTCATGTTGATCTGAACGGCCCAGTTAATCTCGGGGATCGGATTCTTGGCCTGGAAGATGGCGCACGAATGCGGCCTGACGATCGTGTAGGTTCCCGACCACTCGTGCCAGTCGCCCATCCCGTAGCGCAGATCGCTGAACGTTTCCACACGGGCAGCCAATGGACGTTCGTTGTGCGTGTTCACTTCGTCCTTGAAAAGCCGGAAGATCTGCGTGTGGCCGTCCTCCTGGTACCAACGCGTCCACTTGTCGAAGTCCTCGCGCGGAATCGCGCTGCTGCACAACGTGTGAAGCTTGATGTTCTTGGGAATCGGGTTCAATGCGTTCGCTCCACGCTCGACCGCGTCCTTGTTTACGGAAATGGTGGAACCCTTGACGCCTTCCTTCATGACCGTGTTGGGTTTGATCAATCCCGAATCAACCAGCGTTTTGTAGGCCGGATCCGTTCCCTCCTGCGTATAGAGCGGTGTGGTGATCTTCTTATCACCAGCAGCGGCCCGATCTTCCGCCAGGCAGGGAAGACCCGTCAGAATTAAACCCACCATGCACATCGCCAACCAAGTATGCGACTTTGACCGTCTGCACGAATTTCTTTTCAACATGGCATCTCGAATGCCTCCACCAAGGGCGCGAAAGAAGTTCACGCCCGCCGAATGGTCCTACTACACCGTCTTTCCCTTGTCGGTCCGGTGCATCAGGGCCACGAAAGGGGAATCGTGTAGCACAATCGGCCCATATTCAGGACGGGTGTTCATTACGAAGGCGCGACAGGGAATCGTGGCTCACAGTTTTTCGGACGGCTTTACCGACGGGTCGGCTTCCTTGAGCACCTTGATGCGGATGTTGCGGAAACGGTAGACCTTGCCCTTCTCCCCGTGATGCTGGATGCCGATGTAGCCCTGAGCGTCCATACGGTCTCAACGCCACTCTTCGGTCTCCAGGCCAGCCACGCGCTTGAACTCGCGGAGATTGCGGGTGGCGAGGCGCAGTCCGTGTGCCAGACATTTCGCCGCAAGCCAGAAATCGTGCACTCCGATCATGGAGCCGCCTCTGGCCAGATCGCTCCAGAGCTGCGCGTGCGAGCGCGCGGTGGCCAGATCGATTTCCAAGACCGGCAGCGACAACAGAAGTCCCTCGACAAAGGCGAGACACCGAGCTTTGCATTTTGCGTCGGAGGCGCGGTGGACGCCATGAAGCAACTCGCTGGCAGAAATCACCGAAAGGAACATCTCCTCTTCCTCTCGGCCGCGCACATAGCGCGCCAAGTCCGTTCGTTCACGCTCGAATCCGATGAGCACGCTGCTGTCGATCAGGATACCCATGGATCAGCCAGTTCCCTTTTTGAAAGTGCCTTACGCGCCGCGGTCAGATCATTCTCAAAGGACTTCGCGTCGGCGTCGGAAAGCCGAGGCAACGAGCGCAGGATACCTATCAGATCGCCCAGGCGCCGGCCTGACGGCAGCGGCCGGAGTTCTGCGACGGATCGTCGCCCCTCGCGCAGGACGAATGCTTCATGCCGGTACGCGACGCGTTTCAAATAGTCTGAAAAGTTCCTGACGGCATCGGTCACGCTGACGGTCTTTGTGCTCACGGTGGCCGCCCAATTCATAACAATCGGATTATATGATATTCTGATTCCTGCGTCAAATCCCTCGAACTTCGCCATGTACATGTCAGATTCTGGCATACTTTGGCCAGATACCCATCTCCGTGCTATGGTATGCAGGTATGTGGTAGCGTGTCTGGCGACCTCAGAGGGAGGCCCTTGATGAAGCCGATGATGCTGGTCGTGGTGGTGGCATGGGTGGGCCTCGCCGGCCTGTCGGCTGCCGAACTGAAAGAGCCCGAGTGGTCTACAGTCGAGAAGCAGTTCCGCGAACTGCCGATGGACGCGCGGCACCTGACCGGGCCGCTCTTCTGGATGCACGGCACCGAGAGCCAGGCGCAACTGGAAGGCGAACTGCAGAAGGTCGTCGAAGGCGGCAACGGGATCTTCACCACCGAACCGCGGCCACACAAAGACTGGCTGGGCGAGTGCTGGTACCGCGACCTGGGGATCTGCCTTGACTTCGCGCGCAGGAACGACCTGAAGATGATCATCTACGACGACTGGTGGTGGCCGAGCCAGATGATGGGCGGTCGCGTCCCGCCGCAGTACGGCAGCAAGTTCCTCGAAGCCAGCGCCGCCCAAGTGACCGGGCCGAAGAAGCTCAGCGAAGCCGGCTACGGCGACGAGAACCTGGTGGCTGTCATCGCGGGCAAAGAGGCCGGCGGCGATACGATTGACGGCGCGAGCCTGGTGAACCTGACACTCGCCGCGAAGGGCGGAACGTTGACGTGGGACGTGCCGGCGGGCGACTGGCGCATCATGAAGTTCGTCTGGAAGTTCAAAGGCAAACGCGGCGGCCAGCAGCAGATGATTTCGGTGGACGGCGCCGACCGCGAGTGCGTCGACTGGTTCATCAAGACGGTCTACCAGCCGCACTACGACCGTTTCAAGGCAGACTTCGGCAAGACCATCGTCGGCTACTTCTACGACGAACCCGAGACACAGGGCGACTGGGGCAGCGACATGCGCGCGCTGGCGACCGAACGCAAGCTCGACCTCGACCGGATGCTGGTCGGCTACAAGTTCAAACTGGCCGGCGAGGAGCAGACCGCCGCGTTCTATGGTTACCTGGATCTCTTTGCGGAAGCCTGGGGTCGGACGATGTATGGCGGCATGTCCAGATGGTGCCGCGAACGCGGCGTCGTTTCCATGGGGCATTTCATGGAGCACGGCAACGATATCTTCAGCCGGGGAATGTCAGGCGGGAACATGATGCAGTTGCAGAAGTACAGCGACATGGGCGGTATCGACCTGGTCTGCGGACAGGTCTACCCCGGACAGCGGAACATGGGGGTGTATCAGATGCCCAAGATCGCCAGTTCGATCTCGCACACCTACAACAAGACCGACGACATCGCGATGTGCGAGATCTACGGCGGCTACAACCAGGTGCTGACGTACCCGCAAATGAAGTGGCTGGCGGACTGGCACCACGTCCGCGGCGTGAACCTCCTGATTCCGCACTCGTTCAACCCGCGCGCGCCGTACGACAAGGATTATCCACCGTACTTCTACAATGGCGGCTTCGAGCCGCGATGGCCGCTCTATCGCGTTTGGGCCGACTACAGCAACCGGCTGGCAACGCTGCTGACCGGCGGCCGGCACGTCTGCCCGATGGCGTTCCTTCACGTTGGGCAGAGCATGCACGTCGGCAAAGCCGTCCGGCCGGAGGAGTTCACTAGCACGCTGCAGGACGCGCTCTACGACAGCGACTGGGTGCTTTACGACGCATGGGAGAACGATGCGAAATTGGACGGGAAGGGGATCCGGCTTCACAAGGAAACCTATCGCGTCCTGGTCGTTCCGCCGGTCGAGGCGATTCCCCATGCGACGTTGGCGAAGGTGAAGGAGTTCTTTGAGCAGGGTGGGGTGGTGGTGGGCTACGACTTTCTGCCGTCGAAATCGGCCACCCTCGGAAAGACATCCGCGGATATCGCCGGGTTGCGCGACGCGGTCTGGGGCGATGCGAAGCCGGGGTTGACGTCGTGCAGGACCAACGCCGTGGGCGGCAGGTCCTATTTATTGCCGGCGAAACCGTGCGTCGCCGACGTGCAGAAGGTTTTTGCGGACGATGCCGGTATCCGGCCGACGCTTGAGGTGGTCGAAGGCCAGACGGGCAACTGGCTCCACGTGCTCCACCGTGTGAAGTCCGGCCGCGATGTCTTCCTGGTCTGCAATCAGAACCACCAAGGCGAGGCGCGGGCGTTCCGATTCAAAGTCACGGCAAGCGGCGAGCCGGAAGTCTGGGACCCGATGCGCAACGAGATGAACTGCGTTCCGACGAAACGACTCGACGACCAGACGGTGGAGCTGAGCCTGACGCTGGAGCCCTGCGAGAGCGTCATGCTGGTCTTCCAGAAGGAGAAACGCGCGCTGCCGATGAGACTGGACGCGAGCGCCAAGCCCGTCCGCGAGCCCATCTCCGTGGTCCGCGATGCGACGCCGCCGGAGCTGATCGTCCCGAGTTCGCCGCAGGCGAAGGAGGCTTCCACTCCCGCCAAGGGCGAACTTTCGCTAAAAGGTTGTGCGTGGGTCTGGTTCCCCGAGGGAAACCCGGCCGAGGCCGCCGCGCCAGGCACGCGGTACTTCCGTGGTGTCTGCACGATCCCGACCGGTCGAAAGATCAAGCAGGCACGCTTCATCGGCACGTGTGACAACGCCTTTACGCTCTACGTGAATGGCCAGGAGGCGGGCAAGAGCAGCGACGACAGCGAAGGTTGGCGAACGCCGACAAAGATCGATCTGACGAAGTGGCTGGTCGAAGGTGCGAATACGCTGGCGATCAGTGCGGTGAACCTGTCCGACGCGCCGAATCCGGCCGGGCTGATCGGGCGTTACGAGATCGTCTTCGAGGACGGCGCGCCGCTGGTGGGCGGCCCGGATGCCACTTGGAAGGCGGCCGACAAGGAACAGACCAACTGGAATCAGGCCGCCTTCGACGACAAGGCTTGGCCGTCGGCCAAGGAGTTGGGCCTGTACGGTTGCGCTCCGTGGGGCAGTTTCGCCGATGCGGGCACTCCACGCGGTCCCGTGACGACGAGTCCGGTGACGAGCGATCCGTTCTGCGGGCACTGCGATCTGCCGGCCGATGTGGACCTGGCGAAATCGCGCGTCTACCTGGAGACCTCGGAGCCCGCGCCCGAGGCGGCTGCGCATGTAACGGTGAATGGAAAACCGGCTGGAGGATTCATCGGCAAGCCTTGTCGGGTTGAGGTGACGAAGTTCCTGAAGTCCGGCCGCAACGACTTCGTCCTCGTCCCATTTGCGCCCAGGGATGTGCGGCTGGTGGTGTACCCGTAGGTCCAGGGGTACATCCACTTGCGACTCCGATCTTGCTCCATACACTTCTCCTCTGGCGCAGTTGCATGATCCGGCCGGTACGTTCTGTTGTGCGTCGTTCGGCGCATCCGTCCTTCGGTCCGCAGCACTGCACATCGGGATGAGCGAGGCATTCGGCGCACACGCTAGGTGCGTCGGGTTCGCATTTGCAGGAGTCGCAGCATGCCGCTGGATGGAGCCGCACCGGCGCACGAAGTCGAACGCCGCCGCACTTTCGCCATCGTCTCGCACCCGGACGCCGGCAAGACCACGCTGACCGAGAAGTTGCTGCTCTATGGTGGCGCGCTTCACCTGGCCGGATCGGTAACGGCCCGGAAGACGCAGCGCGCCACGACATCCGACTGGATGGAACTGGAGCGCAAGCGCGGCATTTCCGTCAGTTCGACCGTGCTGCAGTTCGAGTACGGACGCCACCTGATCAACCTGCTCGACACCCCGGGCCACAACGACTTTTCCGAAGATACCTATCGCGTGCTTACCGCCGTCGATTCGGCCATCATGGTGATCGATGCAGGCAAAGGCATCGAGGATCAGACGCGCAAGCTCTTCGAAGTCTGCCGCCGGCGGCACATTCCGATCTTCACCTTCATCAACAAGCTGGACCGACCGGGTCGCGAGCTGCTGGCCTTGATTGACGAGATCGAAAAGGTCCTGGGTATCGGAGCCTATCCGATGAACTGGCCGCTGGGTTCGGGCGGCGGGTTTCAAGGTGTGTGGGAACGCCAGACGGGCCTGGCGCACCTGTATGAGCGGACGCCGGGCGGCGCCTATCGCGCGCCGGTCGAGACGCACGGGCTTTCCGATCCGGCCTTGCGCGAAAGGCTGGAGCCGCAGGCCCATGCGCGCGCCTGTGAAGAAATCGAAATGCTCAATGGCGCCGGCGTGTCGTTCGACCGCGCGGAGGTTCTGGCCGGCAAGACGACGCCGGTCTACTTCGGCAGCGCGCTGAACAACTTCGGCGTGCAACTCCTGTTGGATGGGTTCCTGGCGCACTCCGCCGGCCCTGTCGGCCGTCCGAGCGGCGAGCGGTTCATCGAGCCGACACACCCCGCCTTCTCCGGATTCGTATTCAAGATCCAGGCGAACATGAATCCCCAACACCGCGACCGGGTGGCCTTCATCCGCGTCGTTTCGGGTGTCTTCCGGCGCGACATGATCGTCACGCATCCCAGGACGGGCAAGCCGATCCGTCTGGCCAATGCCAGCCGGCTCTTCGGTCGCGAGCGCGAGACGGTGGACGTGGCGTACCCGGGTGACGTCGTCGGCATCGTGGGAAATGCCGGTTTTGCCATCGGCGACACGCTGACGGAAGACGACTGCATTCGCTTCGACGAGATCTCGCGCTTTGCGCCGGAATGCTTCGTCTATCTGGAGAGCCCGGTGCCGGCGCATTACCGGCGCTTCCGGACGGGCCTGGACCAGCTCCTGCAGGAAGGCGTGGTCCAGCAGTTCACGATCCCGTCCGATGAACGTGGTGTTCCGCTGCTGGGCGCGGTCGGTCCGCTGCAGATCGACGTGGTTCAGTATCGTCTGGAGAGCGAGTATGGCGCGGCTTCGCGGCTGGAGGCGACGCCGTGGTCGCGCAGCCGCTGGCTGGACCCGGCGACGCCGAAGGAGAAGCTGAACATCGCCAGCGGCGCGTGCCTGGCCGCCGACTCGGCGGGGCGGCCGGTGGTGCTCTTCAAGGACGACTGGTACCTGCAGTACTTCGCCCGGCAGAACAAGGACGTGGGCTTGAGCGAAGTGCCGTATCGGTAGATAAGCTGCTCATGGAAAATGCATTCAACCCGTCCTGCGGATACTGGCATTCGCCGCCGCCGGGACGGCCAAGGCATCATTGCGGCTTCTCCAACTTCGGCTTAGGCAGCGCGCGCAACAGCGCCGTGAGTTCCTTCACCGTCCCCGCGTGCTGTTCGCTGCCGGCAAGGTTGCTCGTCTCCTCCGGATCGGCCTGCTCGTCGTACAACTCGACGGCCTCGTCGCTCCACAGCGTGCAGCGCCAGCGGTCGGTGCGGACCGTCTGGCCGTATTTCACGCCTCGCGCGACGAGCGTGTAGGCGTGCTTCTTGCCGGGCCGCGAAGGGTCTTCCAGCAGGGAACGGATGCTCTGGCCCGCAAGGCCCGCAGGCGGTCGCACTCCGCAGTAGTCGGCGACGGTCGGATACAGGTCGACCAGTTCGACCAGGGACGTGCAGACCTGTCCGCCCTTCGCTCCGGGTGCCCAGATCACCAGCGGGATGCGGCAACAGCGCTCAAAGAGCGTGTCCTTGTTCCACCAATTCCGTTCATTGTGGTGGTAGCCGTTGTCGCCCAGCATGATGACGATCGTCCGATCCCACAGCTTCAGGCGGTCCAGTGTATCGAGCAGTCGGCCGACCTGCGCATCCGTGAAGGACGTTCCCGCATAGTAAGCCTGCTGGAAGGCGATCCGGTCCGCATCGGTGAAGGCGGCAAACGCCCTCGCGGTCTCGCCGCCGGGTATGCTGAGCGGCGCACCGGGAGTCATCTCCGCCGGGTCGCGGTAGAGCTTCAACGAGCCTGGCGGATACAGTTCGAAGTACTTCTTCGGCGCCAGGAACGGGTCGTGCGGCTTCTGAAAGCCTGCCCCAAGGAACCACGGCTTGCCGGCCGCGTGCAGTTCCTCGATGGACTTGACGACGTGGAGCGCGTTCTGCCCGTCGGGTTGATCGTCGTCGCCGCCGGCCATCTGACCGACGACGCACCACTTCAATTTGCCGCCCGTCAGGTTGCGCGTGTCGCCCTTGCGACCCTCCGGCGTCGCCTGGAACATGGCCGCTTCGTCCCAGGACTTCCCGACATCCAGCTTCCGGTCCATATCGCCGGGGCCGCCGACCGGATGAATGATCTTGCCGTAGGAACGAGCCGCCCACCCCTGCTGACGCAGCATCTGCGGCAGGGTGACCACGTCAGGCAACCGGTCACGGAAGAACGTGTTGTTGTCCGTCACGCCGGTCTGCTCGCAGCGCAACCCGGTCAGAAATGACGACCGGCTGGGGTTGCAGACGGGATACTGGCAGTACGCCCGGTCGAAGCGCACGCCGCGCGCCGCCAGGCGATCGATGTTCGGCGACTTGACGGCGGAAACGCCGTAACAGCCGAGCGTGCAGCGCAGATCGTCGGCGACGATGAGCAAGACGTTGGGCCGTTCGGCGGCTGAGGCCAGAGCCGGAGCGAAGAGGCTTAACAAGCCGGCCATGCTGAGGAAAACAACCATCGGTTGAAATCGGAGCGGGAATCGCATGGTGAGGCCTCTGGATGCACACTCGTTCATGGTCTGCCCTTCGCTTCGGCTTTCGCGCTGGCCTTCGAAACCGGGACCGCACGGACTTGAACCCCGGTAAACAGCCCCGAGTCCTCGATGCGCCGGCTGCGCGTGTCTTCAGCATCGGACCACAATGCAGAGATGCTTCCATCCGCATGCCGGATCCGCAGATTGTCGATGTAGACCTTGTACGTGCCGGCCTTGCTGCCGTTGAACACCAGGGCGTGCTGGCCCAACGGGCCGGGCGCGAAGCTGCACAGGCCGATCACGCGATGCTCCCACACGCCCGCGCCGCCCTTGGGTTCGGGGCCCGATGCCTGCTCGCGGCCGAACTGGTCGAGGCCATCGCCGCGCCGGAAGAAGACTTCGTAGGGCTTGCTGGGATTGCCTTGCACCGGGGAATAGAAACAGCCGCGCGGGAGGCTGTCGGGCGCAATGGCAATATCGAACTCCACCCAGTCGGTGGCTTGCTGGAAACCACCCCAGTTGGCAAACGGCACGATCAGACGGTCTTGGGGTTTCGCCTCATCGGTGACCGTCACTGTGATTTCCAGCACCTCGCCTTCAGGTGCGGGCTTCGCGTCGAACTTCGCCGGCGGCGGCCGGTGCGTCAGGGCTGCGCCGAGCGACTCGACCCAGCCATCCATCTTGACCACGAGGGCCTTCACGACATCGGGGTTGGCCTCGGCCACGTTGGTGGTCTCGCCTTCGTCTTTCCGGATGTCGTACAGTTCCACGCGGTCGCTGAAGCGGTGGAGCTTCCACTCGGCGGTGCGGATCGCGTCCTCGCCGTGCCAGACCCAGTAGTAACTCTCCACGGGACTGGCGGTGTTGTCGCGGAGCGCCGGCCAGATGCTCTTCCCGTCCAGCGGTCGCGTCTCGGGCATCTTGCACTCGGCCATTGCCATCAGCGTAGGGAACATCTCCATCGCGCCGCAGAGCCCATCCCAGCGACGGCCGGCCAGGCCGCCCTTGGGCCAATGGATGGCGGCGGACAGGCGCACGCCGCCGTCGTAAATCGAATGTTTCCCGCCCTTGAGCGGCAGGTTGCTGCCGTCCTTGGTCGCGCCGTTGTCGCTGGTGAAGACGACAATGGTGTTCTCGCGCAGTCCCAGTTTGTCCAGTTCGCCAAGGATGGCGGCGACGTTCCGGTCCATGGCCTGCACCATCGCCGCGTAGGTGCGTTTCGTCTCGTCGGTGACCTTGGGGTCGACGCCCTTCAGATCCTCGTCCTTTGCCTGGAGTGGAGCGTGGACGATGTGGAACGGCACGTAGCAGAAGAACGGGCGGTCCTTGTTTTCGCGGATGAACTCGAGAGCATGCTGGGTGATGAAGTCTTCGGTGTAGCCTTCGTCCTGCGGGCGGAACTCGCGATTGTGCCACCAGCTCACCGGGCCCTTGCCCTGGACGGTGCGTCGCGTGAAGTAGTCGGCGCCGCCGCCGTAGTAGACCCAGGCCTCGTCGAAGCCGTGTTCGTTGACGCCGAAACCGCCCTTGGGTTTCTTGTTCGCTATCGACTTCCAGGCTTCTTCGAAGGCCCTGCGATATTCGGGCGTGTCCGGGTCGTCGCCGTTGTGCCATTTGCCGAAGATCCCGGTGCGGTAGCCGTTGGCCTTGAAGCCTTCGGCGATCGTCGTCTCTTCCTTGGCCAGTTCGCCGCCCGTCTCCGGTCCGGTGCCCACGCGGAACGGATGGCGGCCGGTGAGCAGCATCGCGCGCGTCGGCGAACAGACGCACCACCCCATGAAGTTGCCCAACCGCACGCCATCCTTGAAGAGGCGATCGATGTGCGGCGTGGGGATGGTGCCGCCGGGATTGGCGCTGATGTCGCTCCATCCGAGGTCGTCGGCCAGGAGATAGACGATGTTGGGTTTCCCCGGTGCCGTTTCGGCCGCGAAGGCCGCGGCGCACGCGAGAAATGTGGCGGTCATCGCGGGGAGGGCCAACACGGTCCGTCTCGGATTCTTTTTCTGCGTTCTTGGCGTCATACTTGTTCTCCCAAGGGGCTGTGGTACTTGTCGTGGTATTCGCCCTTGCACCGGTGTCCTATCCCCCCGGCCCCCTTTCCTAAATGTAAAGGGGGAGAACGCCCGACTTGCGGGTAATGGGAGCCAACGTGGGTGAGAGGGCAACCGCCATGGCGCTCGATGGTCGCTCTGCGCATCGGTTGTATCCTCTATTTCTTGCCGCTCTTCACGCGAACGGCGTCGGGTTTGAATGCTGCGACGATGGCTTCCTTGCCGGCGGAAGGTGTGCGCTCCGTCCACGCCTTTAGCGCATCCCGCAGTTCCTCCTCCACAGTCGCCGCCTCGCTCTTGCCCGCCAGATTGCTGACCTCCAGCGGATCGGCCTCCCGATCGAAGAGCAGGTCGGGACACTTTCCGCGGACGTCGTGCTGCTGGTGCGTCGGCGTGGGGTCGATCCACACGCCCAGTTTGTGGCGCTCGCCGATGACCGTCGTCTGCGACCAGTTCTCCGAGAAGGCGTGCTGGCGGCCCACCGCTTCACCTCGGGTCAGCGTGGGGACCAGCGACCGGCCGGCCAATGGCGGTACGTCCGCACCTTTGGGACGCTCGACGCCCGTCAGTTCCTGCACCGTCGGGTAGAGATCGAGCAGTTCGACCAGATCGTCGCGGACCTGACCTTGCGCAAACCGCTTGGGCCAGGACCAGATCATCGGGATCCGCAGCGTGTCTTCATAAACGTTGTGGCCGAGCGCGCACTTCTCGACCATGCCGTGGTGCGCCACGAAATCGCCGTGATCGGCGGCGTAGATGACGAGCGTGTTCTCGGCCAGGCCCAGGCGTTCGGGTTCTTTCAGGACCAAGCCACAGCAGTGATCCACTTCGCTGGTCAGCGCATAGTAGTAGGCAATGTACCGCTTGTAGATGTCCGTCTCCTGCGCCGCCTTGCCGCAGTTCCACGGTGGTTTGGTCTGGCGGCGCCAGCTCTGGAGCAACGGCGGCAACTGCTCGACGGGTTGGCTGACGTTGCCTGGCAGCGGCATCTTCTCGACCGGGTAAAGTTCCACCCATCGCGGCGCCGGCGTGTAGGGCTGATGCGGGAAATGCATCGATGTCCAACAGAAGAACGGTTTTTCTGCCTCCTTGGCTTGTTGGAGGAACTCGATCGATTTTGCTGCCGCGTATGCATCCAGTCGGTTCTCTTCCTTCAAATCGGACAAATGGCACATCAGGTCATCGGCCTTGGTGCCGTCGAAATCGCGGTTGTAGGCTTCCAACTGGCCGCGTTTTTCGATCCATTCGCGGTAGTTCTCGTCGGATGGATCGAGTTTTGCGCTGATCGTCGTCGCCGAGCGATCCCAACCCAGGCCCATCGCATTCGTCGGAAGGTGACGCTTGCCAAAGCAGCCGGTGAGGTACCCTTGTGCGCGAAGCAGATGGTGGAGCAGGGGATAGCGTTCCGGGTGGACGGGGTTATTCGGGTTGTCCAGGCAGCCGGTCGTGCGCGGGTAGAGCCCGGTCAGCATGGAGGTGCGCGAAGGCACGCATATGCCGTCCTGGCAATAGGCGCGCCGGAAGAGCGTTCCGCGTTTCGCCAGTGCGTCGAGGTTCGGCGTCTGGACCAGCGGGTGCCCCATGCAGCCGAGTGCGGAAGCGTTATGCTGATCGCTGAAGAGCAACAGGATGTTGGGCCGTTGATTCTCGTCCGCTCGGGCCTTCGCCGGCATGGAGGCCCATGCCGTGCCAGCGACCAGAGCGGTCATGCTTGCGTTGAATTCGCGTCGTGTCGTGTGGCTCATCGTTGATCCTTCATGTTTTCCAGGGGACCGCTGGACGTTCGCAGGTTGCCGTCGAGGACAACGCTTCCGCCTATCGGGATATCAAGTGTAGCGGTCTTCTCGCCGTGGCGGACTTGGCACTGCGTGCCCCACGTCGAGTGAATGACCGCCCTGGCAAGCTGGCTGCGGTCCCAGTCGAGATCGACCAGGAATCCCCCGCGCCCGCGAATGCCACATACAGCCCCCTTGGGGAAGGCGGATGGCAAGGCCGGCAGCAGATTCAACTCGCCCGTCTGGCTCTGGAGCAGCATTTCGTAGATAACGGCGGGATAGCCAAGATTGGCATCGATCTGGAATTTGTCGCCATTGCCTGTGGAGGCGCCACAATTGATGGAGTCCAAACCGTTGGGCCATACGTGTCCCTTGATGAAGGCCTCCAGGAGAACGATCGCCCGGTCACCACTGCCCAAACGCGCCCAAGTGCCTGCCCGCATGATCTTGGCCCAACCGGGGCCTCCGTCTCTCCGATTCTGGAGAGAGACGGCGGCGGCTTTGGCCAGGTCGGGCGTCGTCAGCGGCGACATTTGGCGTCCGGGAAAAAGCCCGACCAGATGGGAGATGTGGCGGTGTTCTTTGCCCCAGAGCTTGGGTTGATCGGTTTGCCATTCCATGACTTCGCCGTGAGGCCCGATTCTGGGGGTGGCCAGTTTGTCGCGCATGGCGGCAATCTTGTCCCGGTGGGCCTTGTTCGTCCCAAGAATGTCGGCAAGTTCAACGTACTCGCTGAACAGTTCCCATATGATTTCCTGGGCGTACAGTACGCCGTCTTCGGTCGGCCCCCACTCGGATGATTGCACGTCGGGGACCAGCAAGACCCCATCCTTCTCGACCAACGTGTCTTCCCAGAAATGGACCGCGTCGCGGATGATGGGGAAAGAAACCTCCTCCAGCAGCTTCCGATTGCCGGAAAACCGGAAGTTTTCGTAGAGGTGCCAGCAGATCCAGGCGCCCTCCACCTTCTTGTCAATCGAGCCGCCGCCGAAAAGATTATGACCCCATCCCGCAGCCCACCCGCGCGCGCCGAATTTCGCCTTCGTCTCGCGCTGGAGCACCGGCATGATGGACTGGAGCCAGTAGAGCAAGGGCTCGTCGCACTCGGAAAGGTTGCCCGGTCCCGTTTGCCAGTAGTTCATCTGGAGGTTGACATTCAGATGGTAGTCCGAACCCCAAGGCGCCACGATGCGCTCGGGATTCCACAGCCCCTGAAGATTGGCCGGCCGTCCACCCGGCCGGGAACTGCTGATCAGCAGATAGCGTCCGAAGTGGGCCATCAACGTCACCAGTTCAGGATCGTTTGCCTCCTTGCGAAACTCCGCCAACCGCTTGTGCATCGGCAGCGCCGCCTTGCTCGGATCGCTCTTGCCCAAATCGAGATGCAGCCGCTTGAAGAGGGACTGGTAATCGGCAACGTGTCGGGACAGGAGTTCCTCATAGGATTGCTTCGCGGCCGCCTCGAGTTGCTGCGTCACTCTGGCGTGAGGATCCTCGCCCCGCCAACGCCTGGAGAAATCCGCCAGATACTCGGTGCCTGCGGCCAGCAGGATGGTGACGCTGTTCGCATCGGCCACCTTGAGCACGCCGTCCGCCCCGGGCGAAAGCGTGCCGCCGTGCGCCAGCACGCGCATCTGAGCCTCGTAGTTCATGTTGTTGCCGGCAAATGGGCGGGGTGCCTTGGCGACCTGTTCCGGCGTACCGAGTGCAATGTCGGAATTGACCGATGCTGACGTAAAGTAAAAACGCTCATCAAGTCTTCCACGGGAGGTGACGGTGTCGCCCTCGATGCTCACCTTGGCACCATGGCGATCGGTCAGTTGAATGCTGGCGCTGATTTTCCCCGGTTTGTCGGCCGACAAGCGGACTACGATCACCTGGTCGGGGAAACTGGCAAAGTACTCACGTCGATACCGGACGTCGTCGCTCTGGTAGGTCACCGTTCCCACCGCCCGGCTGAGATCCAGGTCCCGCCGATAATCGGTGAACTTCGAGTGCGGAAGCGAAATGCGGATGTCGCCGAACGGTTGATAGCTCCCGAAATTGAGATTGTCATTCCGATTGAGCCGATCGTCCTTCCTCGGCACCATGACGTTTTCGTCGCCGCCCGTCCACAAGGAGTCCTCGTTGAACTGGACGAGTTCGTCTGCAACCTTGCCATAGAACACCGCGCCCAGGCGGCCATTGCCAAGGGGCAGCGACCAGGCATCCCAGGAAACCTTGGCCGCCTGAGTGCCCTTTTTCCTGGCGCCGGCAGCGTCTGTTTCGTTTCCCTTCTGCTTCAGATGGTCCGACGATGCTTCTATCTGGGGATACTCGGGCGAATCCGCCCAGATGTGTAGAGAGCCGCAGCCATCGGGCGCGGTTGCGGCAAACCCGCGTCCGATGGACACGGTCAAGAACAGCGTGAGCGCAGGAAACAAGGCCCGGAAAAGGCAAGCTCGCGCGTTTATCATCCCGTCGGCGCTCTCTTCTGGTCGGTTCTTGTCTTCCATTCTCCGTGCCTCCGCCGCTGGAGGACACTCACGCGCTTGTTCCTGCACAGGTCCTCATTGGGTGCTTGGTGCCGTTACCGCGTCGATATCCCCCGCGGCAAACTGTATCCCGCGCAGCCAGAACTCCAGGATCTTCGGTTCGGCAAAGATCGAGGTCGCGTGCCCCAGCGAACAATAGAAGACGCGCCCCTGGCCATGACTCCGCGTCCAGGCGATGGGGTAATCGCCGTCCGTGCGTCGCAGCGACCGATTCGGCTTGTCCGATTGGGCCAGATCCAGCGAGAGGATGACGTGCAGCCGATTCCGGTCGTAGGGTTCGCGGAACTCGTAGATCTCGTCGTTGAACTTGAATGCGTTCGCTTCGAATACGCCCTTGGCCAAGGCATGGTCGGGATCCTCGACCTTGATCAGGACCGTCTCTTTGGGTCCCCAGGGGTGCTGCGAGAAGACGGCCCCGATCATCTCGCCGTACGCCT
>Ga0101944_10004891_pt1 | contig 15941 bp, 11 predicted proteins | sample DewCreD2012metaG_FD_75245 | JGI IMG/M metagenome (GOLD analysis project Ga0101944, IMG submission 75245) | Hot spring sediment bacterial and archeal communities from British Columbia, Canada, to study Microbial Dark Matter (Phase II) - Dewar... ...
GTGGCGCAGACCAGCACCGCCAACAAGTTGACCACTCCGGCGAAGAGGATGATGTTTTGCCACGCGGTATTGACTGCGCGCCGGCTGACGTCAAACAGGCGCGGCAGCTTTTCGAGCGAGTGGCCCATGTAGACCACGCCGGCAGCCTCCGCGGTGACGTCGCTGGCGCCGGACACGGCTATGCCGACGTGAGCGGCGGCGAGCGAAGGCGCGTCGTTGACTCCGTCGCCCGCCATCGCCACTTGCCTGCCCTGAGCCGCGAACTGCCGGATGCGGTCGAGCTTCTGTTCGGGCAGGAGTTCGGCTTCGACATGGGGAATGCCGATCTCGCGAGCGATCGCTTCGGCGGCGCGCCTGCGGTCGCCCGTCAGCATCACCAGGTGCTGAATGCCGTAGCCGGGCAATTCGGAAACCGCCTCGCGGATTCCCGGCCGAATTCGGTCGCGCAATAGGATGGCCCCGGCGAGACGGCGATCGTCGGCCACTAAGACGGCAGTGGCGCCCAGACGGTCGGCGTGTTCGAGCAAAGGTTGGCCCCCCCCAATGCCGTGGCTCTCGAGAAACTGGGCGCTGCCTGCGCGGATGGCTCGTTCCCCGAAGCGGCATTCCGCTCCCCGCCCCGGATGCACCCGGGCTTCGTCCGGCTGTGGAAGGGCGAGCCCGCGGGCGCGGGCTTCCTCCTGAATCACCTTGGCCAGCATGTGCTCGGATCCGCTCTCGGCGGCGGCAGCCAGAGCGAGCAACTCGTCTTCACCGCAGTTCAGCGGCAGTAAAGCGACGATCTCAAACCGCCCTTCTGTGACGGTGCCCGTCTTGTCGAACACCAGCGTGTCGATCTTCGAGGCGAGCTGAAGAACGGCGCCGCCCCGGACGAGAATGCCGCGTCTGGCTAGTCCGCCGATAGCCGCCACCATGGCGGTAGGAGTGGCCAGGATGAGCGCGCACGGGCAAGCCACCAGGAGAACGGCGACGGTGCGAAGCCAATCGCGCGTGAAGTAGAACGTAACCGCGCCGGCAATCAGCAGCGCGGGAAGGAAGTACTTGGCGTAGCGGTCGGCCAGCCGCTCGACGGGCGCGCGGCGCTGCCGGGCCTCTTCCACCAACGCGACCACCCGCGCAAGGGTGGTCTCCTCTCCCGCGCGGGTCACCCGGATCCGCAACAGGCCCGCGCCGTTGAGCGTGCCGGAAAAGACTTCCTCGCCGGGCTGCTTGTCGGCGGGCAAGCTTTCTCCCGTGATGGCGCTTTCATCCACGCTCGACACGCCGGACTCCACCCGACCGTCGGCGGGGATGCGCTCGGAGGCCCGGACTTCGATCAAATCCCCGGGAACGAGTGAGGCGGCATCCACCTCGGTTTCGGCGCCGTCCACAATGCGCCGCGCCCGCCGCGGCATCTGCTCGACGAAGCGGCGGATCGCGGCGTTCGTGCGCCCGGCGGCGTACGACTCCAAGCCTTCCCCAAGCAGCATGATGAACATCGCTTCGGCGGCGGCCAGGTATTCCCCGGCCGCCAGCGCCGCCACCACCGCAATGCAGATGGCAAGGTCGGCGGAGAGTTGCTTTTCGAGCAGCGCCGAGATGGAGTTGTAAAAGATCCGGTAACCGGCCAGGACAGTGAGTATCGCGGCGGTGTCTATGCCGAAGACTGTCTTCCAGACGCCGGCCAGGTTCAACAGCAGCAGCACGCCAACGAAGGCGGCAAAGCCGAAGTAGCGCAGCCGTTCTCTGCGTTCGTCGTCCAAGCGGGATGCCTCACGCTATAGTGGTTAGTAGTCCATCATTATGCCATTTGCATCCATCCCGGAGGCGATTGAGGACATTCGTGCGGGCAAAATGCTGGTCGTCGTGGACGACGAGGACCGCGAGAACGAAGGCGACCTCACGATTGCCGCCGAAAAGGTGACCCCGGAAGCCATCAACTTTATGGCCGTGCACGGCCGCGGACTCATTTGTCTGGCGCTCGCCCCCGAGCGCTGCGACCAACTCCAACTCCCGCTGATGTCCCGCAACAACACGGCTCGCTTCGGCACCGCCTTTTGCGAGGCTATCGACGCGCGGGAGGGAGTCACCACTGGCATTTCGGCGCACGACCGCGCGCGCACCATCCGGGTGGCGATGGACCCGAACAGTAAGCCGAGCGACCTCGCCCGCCCAGGACACGTGTTTCCGCTGCGGGCGCGGGAAGGCGGCGTACTGGTGCGCGCCGGGCAAACGGAAGCCGCGGTGGATTTGGCCCGGATGGCTGGCCTGAGTCCCGGCGGAGTCATTTGCGAGATCATGAACGACGACGGCACCATGGCGCGGGTGCCGCAGTTGGTGGAGTTTTGCCGCCGTCACGGGCTGAAGATGATCTCCGTAGCGGACCTGATCCGTTACCGCCTACAGCACGAAAAGCACCTCAAGCGCAGCGCCGAAGGCGAACTGCACAGTGCGTTCGGTGACTTCCGGGCTGTCGCTTACATGAGCCGTTTTGATCCGGAAATGCACCTGGCGTTCGTCAAGGGCGACGTTGCCGGAACGGAGCCGGTGCTGGTGCGAATGCACGCGCGGTGCGCATATGGGGACGTGTTCGAATCGGCGGACTGCGACTGCGGGCGGCTGGTGAGGCGTTCGCTGGAGTTGATTTCGGCGGCAGGCCGCGGCGTGCTGGTGTACTTGCACCACACGGGACCGGGATTGCGGGTGGCGGGTGAGGAGTGCAGCGTCGGCAAGCTTGTCCCGCACGGCCGGGCTTTCATGCACTACACCAAGCCCGACGGGCGCCGCTTGCTGCAACACGAGTTCGGAATTGGGGCGCAGATTTTGTGCGACCTGGGCTTGAAGCGCATCCGGCTGCTCACCAACCACCCGCGAAAAGTGGTGGGGCTGGAGGCATACGGGATTGAGATCGTGGAGCAGGTTCCGGTCGAATGAGCACGAAACCTTTCGGAACTTGGGACCGCCGGATTGCGTTCTGGAAGAGTGAGGGCGATGAAAATGAGAATGCTTGTAGCGGTCCTCTTGACTCACGCCGTGGCGGCGCGCCTGCCGGCGGTGGATCCGGCGATCCTGCGTATGATTGCGCCCGACGCGGCTTCCGTGGCGGGCGTGAACGTGCGAAGCGTTAAAACCTCAAGCGCCGGACAAGCGCTGCTGGGCGACCTGCAAAAGGACGAAAAGTCTCTGCAAGAACTGATCCAGGCGACCGGATTCGACCCGCGCCGGGACCTGGAAGAGATCGTGTTTGTGTCTGCGAATCCGCAAGATAAGCGCGCCGGGGTGGCGCTGGCGGCAGGCGTTTTCGACACCGCCCGCATTCTGGCTGCGGCGCGCGGGCAGAAGGCGCAAATTACGGCGTACCGGGACATAGATCTCATCCGGCTGCCCTCTTCGCAAGGACCGGCGAGTTTTCTGGCGTTTCCGACAAAGGGGATCGCCGTAGCGGGGGATGAAGCCGGGGTAAAAGCAGCGCTGGACCGGCGCGCGGGCGGAGCGCCGCGGCTCGACCCAAACGTGGAGGCGAGATTGCAAGAGCTAAGCGCCAACTATGACATATGGTTCTTCGGCACATCGCCCGTGGACAGCATGCTGTCCCGGCTGCCCGCTCCGAAGCTTGGCGGCGAGCACGGCAAACCCGCCATCAACGCGCTGCAAGCGATTCGCAGCGCTTCCGGAGGCATGAAGCTAGGCCCGAAAGCTTTGATCGCCGGAGAAGTAGTCACGCGGTCGCCCGAGGACGCCCAGGCTGTGCGCAACATCGTGAATTTCCTCGCCGCCATGGCGCAGATGAATCCGGAAGATCCCAAAACGAAGGATCTCGCCGCCATCGCCGGAACACTGGACATAAAGACCAAGGGGAGCACGGTGTATCTCAGCCTCACGGCGCCGGAATCCGCCATCGAGCAACTGTTGAAGCCGCAGCCGAAGCAGAGCGCCCCGAGAAAGCGCGCGGATCTTTAGTTCAACCGGCGTCCTTTATTTCGGACGGAATGGACCCTTGAGTTGCACCAGGTCCGTCTTGGCTTTGGGATCTTCGGATACCCTGGACAGGAAATACACCGTTCCGTCCTTGCCGAGAGCGATCGAGTTCACGTAGTTGGGCCGTTGCCCGCTGGGGAAGTAAATGGAGCCTTGGTCCTTGTAAGTCCGCGTCGGGATGTGGAATGTCACCAAGTGCAGATCTTCCCTGCCCTTGGATTCTCCCTTGGCGGTGGAATCCTTGCCCTTCACGCGCTTGCCGCCTTCATAAATGGGACCTCCGGTAAGGTAGTGGATCGTCTCGCCGTCGGGACCCAACGCGAAGCCCAGGTAGCCGTAGCTAAACTGGTCAAACATGCCGCTGCGCTTGGAAGGTTCGGAGGTGATGCGCTCGATCACTTCCACCTGCTGAATGGCGGGCAGGAACCGGAAGAGGTAGCCCGAGTTGCCGTGCACGCCGTAAATCGCCTTCTCGGGTTCGTACCAGAAAGTTTGCCTCCAGTTGTAGCCCATGTGACCGGCTGAGGAGGGATCGTAAAGTCCGAAGTAGTCCTTCTTCAAATCGTCGCCGGTGATTTTCTCGATGGCGTCCTTATTGTAGTCATAGCGGTGAATCGCGCCATCCGAAGTCGAGAAATAAACCGAGCCGTCGTTGGGGTCTACGGTCATGGAGCGGCAGATAGTGCGGAAGGTCTTGCCCTTGCCGTCCTCGCCCCGCTCGGAGACCGGCCCCAAATCCTTCAGCTCTTTTTTCGCGACGTCATAGCGCAGGAAATGCCCCACTGGCCAGGTAAGACCGTAGAGCCGTTCGCGCTTGGGGTCCATGGTGAAAGTGATGATGCCCTCCCGGCGCGGGGCGATGGCCAAATCCTCGAACTTGCCGGCGGTCAGGTCGTAAGCGAGGAAGTGCCCTCCCGGATAGGGCTTCATGCCGGCAGGCGGGATGCCAGGCTTCTCCATGCCGTCGATGATGGAGTAATACCCGATGTGGGTGGCGAAATACAGCTTGCCTTTGGATTCGACGAAGTTGACGTGAGACTTGCCCTGAACGATGGCTTTCGAGCCTTTCTCTCCGCACGCCTCGCTCAAATCGCCGAGATGCTTTACTTTGTCCGCCGCAGGGTCGTAGACATACATCTGCGCCGCCACATCGGGCAATTCAGACGACAGCACGTAGTAGATTTTGCCGTCGCTCGCGGCGCCCATGCCGTTATAAGTGTCGTGAGCTTTATCAAACCCCGACTCGATGATCCGCGCCGTGAGCTTGGCGGGACCGGGCGCCGCAGCCTTCTGTTGCGGCGCCGGCTGTTGCGGACCCTTACAACCAACGGTCCACGCGAGAACAGCGAAACACAGCGGTATAACCTTAGTTTTCATGATGGACGAATACCCTCCCTAATCTGCCGTGAGGCATTCCGCCATATGTGAAAGTATCAAAACCCGTCCCCTCCGGCAAAGGGCCCCGGCGGCGCCGCGCGCGCTTCCGGCCACGGGAATTCCGCTATCATCGTGCTTTATGCGATCAGAGCTGACCGTGAAGGCGGTGGGGCTGGGCATTTTTCTGGCCTTCGTTTTCGGCGCCGCCAATGCGTATCTGGGGATGAAAGCCGGGCAAACGGTGGCGGCGACGATTCCGGCGGCGGTGATCGCAATGGCTTTGTTCCGCATCCCCGCCTTCCGGGGCGGCGTGCTCGAACAGAACATCACGCGCACCGCCGCAAGCGTGGGCGAAGCGCTGGTGGCGGGCGCCATCTTCACTCTTCCTTCGTTCGTCCTGGCGGGAGTGTGGACGGATCTTCGCTCCCACTATTGGGAAGCGACCTTCATTCTGCTCACCGGCGGTCTCATCGGCGTATTTTTCATCATCCTGCTGCGGAAGCCGCTTTGCGTGGACGCCGGGCTGCCATGGCCGGAAAGCGTGGCGAGTTATGAAATCGTCCGCGCGGGCGCCGATTCCAACGATGCTCCCCGGTACATCTTCGGGGCGATGGGTTTCGGCGGGCTCGTGCAGTTCCTGAAAAGCGAGAAGGGCTTTCAGATGTTGCGGGAGTACGCTGAAGGCTTCTGGGCGTTTCCGGCGTCGAGCGTGACCCGGGGCGGCGGCATCACCTGGTCGACGCCGGCCCTCTCGCCGGCTCTCACAGGCATCGGCTACATCATCGGATTGAGGTACGCGGCGGTCAATGTGTCCGGCGGGTTGATCGCGTGGTGGCTGTTGATCCCGTTGCTCAGCTTTTTCGACCCAAGCCTGGACGCCCAATCGGCTTGGCGCAATGTCGTGCGTCCGATTGCCGTCGGCGCGATGTTGGTGGCGGCGGCGAACACTCTTATCGGGATGCGCGGTTCGATTGTCCGCTCCTTGAAGGGCGCCTGGGCGGCTTCCCTGAGCGGCGGCGCTCAGCATCCCACGAGCGAAATCGAGCGCGACATTCCCGCAAAGTGGGTCGTCGCGGCAATCGCCGTTCTGGTGATGCCGATTACGGCGATCTATTACCACTTCACCGGAAGCTGGCTCGCAGCGGTGGTGACCGCCGTGGTCATGGCTCTGGCCGGATTTCTGCTGTCAGCCGTGGGAGGCTATCTGGTCGGCCTGGTGGGCAGCTCCAATCAACCGCTTTCCGGTCTGACGCTTTCGGCGCTTGTGTTCTCCGCGCTGGCGATGATCGCCATCGGAATGAAAGGCATGAGCGGAGTGGCGGCGGTTCTGGGAGTGGCTGCGGTGGTGGCGTGCGCGGCGTCTGTTTCCGGCTCGCTGATACAGGACTTGAAAGCGGGGCATCTGTTGGGGGGAACGCCGTGGAAGATGCAGGTGGTGGAGGTGGCGGCGGTCGCTCTGTTGGCTTTCTTCTTAATGTGGCCGATTATCGCCTTGCATGAAGCAAACCTCGCCACCGGAGGCATCGGAGGCAGAGCGCTGCCGGCGCCTCAGGCAGGATTGATGGCGCAACTGGCCAAGGGCATCGTGGGAGGACAGATGGCTTGGGGATTGCTCGCGGCGGGAGCGGCGTTCGGTCTGGCGCTGGTCCTGTGCGGCGCGCGGGCGCCGATGCTGGTGGCGGTGGGGATGTATTTGCCTTTCGACACGTCTTCGGCTATCTTCGCCGGCGGACTCATTAAGTGGGCAGCGGACCGGTATGCGGCGCGGCTCGAAGACGCCCCGCGCGCGAAGGCGGAAGAGCGCGGCACCCTTCTGGCGTCGGGGCTGGTGGCGGGCGAAGCGATCATCGGCATCGTGCTGGCGGTGATGTTCTTGGCGGGCGTTCAGTTCGCTCCCTGGCGCCTGTATCAGGCGCTGGGCGGGTGGCTGTCGCTGGCGGTGTTCGCCGCCGTGGCGTGGCTGCTGGTCAGGGTGCCCGTCAAGGGGCGCTTGCTATAGTGGCGCTATGATACGTCGAACATTTTTGATCGCGGCTCTTTGGGCTGCCTCGTGCTTTATCGTTCATGCCGGCGAGCCGGCGCGGATCGTCGTCCTCTCTTACAACATTCATCACGGCGCCGGAATGGACGGCGTAGTGGATCTGAAGCGCATCGCCGGAGTCATTCAATCCGTAAAACCGGATTTGGTGGCGCTGCAAGAGGTGGACCGCGGAACCAAACGAACAGCCGGCGTCGACCAAGCCGCCGAATTGGAGCGCCTCACCGGACTCAAGGCGTTCTTCGGGCGATCGATTGATTACGAAGGCGGGCAGTACGGTAACGCCATCCTGACGAGACTGCCGCTTGGCGGCGCACAGGTGCACCCGCTTCCGGGCGTCGAACCACGTTCGGTCATCGAGGCTCGCGTGACAGTCCGGGGGCAGACGGTGCTTTTTTGGGCGACGCACCTGGACTCCACGCGCCCGGAAGAGCACCGTATTCGCGCCGCGGGAAGAATCGTCGAGCTGATGCAGGCGCACGGCGACACGCCGGCGATTCTGGCGGGCGACTTGAACACCACGCTCGACCGGGAACCGATGAAGATCCTGGGGCGCTTATTCCGGGTGGCGGGCGGCGAAGTGGAGCGTCCTACCGTCCCGGTGGGCGCGCCGAAGCGCCAAATTGACTTTGTCTTGTACAGTCCGGAACAGAGATGGCGGGTGGCGGAAGTGCGGGTTCTGGATGAAGCCGTCGCCTCAGACCATCGCGCCATCATGGCAGTGCTAGACTTAACCCTCAAGAGGTGACACCCGATGACTCATCTTTTTTCAAGACGGGCTTTCCTAGTCGGCGCGGCTGCCCCATGGCTGATGTCCGCAGCCGAGCCTGGGCTGAAATACCGGGCGAAGATACGGGCGGCTTTCGTGCGCCGCAGGGGACCGTACGGGATGCGCTGGCCTGGTGAAGTGTATGACGGAGAGGCGGCGCGAGCCAAGTATACGGCAGCGCTCAACGCTTCAGCCGCCAAGCTGAAACTTGACTTGGCGCTGCGTGCGGAGCCTGTTTACTCCGCTGAGGAAGCAGGCGCCTGGCTGGCGGAAGCCAAAGCTTCCAAGCCGGACGGATTGCTGGTTATTCTTTTGGACCGTCAGGAGCACTCCTGGCCTACGGCGACCATGGCGGCGGATACCAGGATTCCGACCGTGGTGTTCGCCCCGGTGGGCGCATCCTTCACCACCAACACCGCGCCGCTGGCGAAACGCGAGGGCGTCTTCATCGCTTCCACAAGCGATTTCGAGCAGGCGGCTTTCGGCTTGAAGATGCTGCGAACAGGCGCCTGGTTGCGCGAGATGCGGTTTGTCGTTTTGAGGGGCAGCGAGCGTAAGGATGGTTACCTTCCGCCGTTCGGCGCCAAACTGCGCTATGTTCCGGCGAAGGAATTCCTCGAAGAATACGAGCGCACGCCCGTGAGTGACGAAGTGAAGCGGCTGGCGAGAGGGTTGATTAAAGGCGCCACCCGGATGCAAGGAACCACCGAGCAAGACGTCATCAACGGGATCAAAAGCTACGTCGTCGCCCGGACCATTCTCCAGCGGGAGGAAGCCGACGGCATCACCATGGACTGCCTCGGGGCGCTTGGGAAATCCAAGGTCAGCCTGCCGTGCATCTCTTGGGCTACCATGCTCGACCACGGAATCCCGGCGGCGTGCGAAGCGGACCTGAACGCATGCGCCACGCACGCGCTGGTGCAGTACCTTTTCGAGAAGCCGGGCTTCCAGCAGGATCCCGTGGCGGAGACAGCGCGCGGCTGCCTCATTGGAGCGCACTGTACTTGCCCGACGAGGCTCGCCGGCTTCGACAAGCCGCCCGAGCCGTACTTCCTGTCTTTCCACCACGGCAAGCGCGACGCCGTGCCGGTACCCCGCTGGAAGATCGGGCAGCGCGTCACGGTAGCCGAGCTTGTCGTGGGCTCCGCCAAGAAGAAGGCGCAGATGATCGCCTCAGCCGGCAAGGTGGTGGAGAACATTTCCGTACCTCCGGCGGGCGGCTGCGTGGTCTCCGTGATGGTGGAAATCGACGGAGTCAAGGAACTTTTGGATTATCCCGGATTCCATCAGATCTTCTTTTACGGGGATCACAAGCGCGACCTGGCGTCGTTCGCGCAGTTGTACGGTATTGAGAAGGTCCTGGTGTAAGTTAGTTTATATGCGGATCACAAGCTGGGCGATGGTAGTGTGCCTCGCAGTTCTTCCCGGATGCAGGCGTGAGAAACCCCTGCCGAAGGAAGTGGCTGAAGCGCCTCCGGAGGTGCGGGAGCCGGTGCGGAAAGCTCTCGAAGCCGGCAAGGTGGAGGTGCCTCCCGCCATCCGTGAACTGGCGCAACCGGCGCCTGGCGTGGAAGACGACGGCATCGCTCTGTTGTCCCCGGTGTCCACATTCGTGGCGAGCGCCGCGCCTACCTTCCGGTGGCAGCGCGACGAGCGCTCTCAGGCTTATCAGGTGCGCATCTGGGACGCCGAGGGCAAGCCGGCCGCCACGAGTCCGTGGACAGACAAGGATGAGTGGAAGTGCGAAACGGAGCTTGCTCCGGGCGGCAAATACGAGTGGCAGGTGGCGGGCAAAGGAAAGCGCGCCGAAAGGCTGTCGTCCAAAGCTTCCTTCCACGTTCCGGCGGCTGGCGTATTGAAGCGCCTGGAAGAAGCCCGCCGCAGTCTCTCTGGAAACGAGATGGCTCTGGCTGTGGTTTACGCCCGCGAGGGAGCGGTGGATGAAGCGCAACGCTTGCTGGCGTCTTACATCGTGAAAAACCCCACGTCGGAAGAGGCGAAAAAGCTGTACAAGAGCCTGCGGGCGCAGCGGGTAGAGCTTACCAAAAAGTGACGGCTCAAAGGACGCCGAAGAGAGCACCCTGTTAGTTCGGCGCGAGTTCGTAATAGACGGCTTCGTGCGAAGCGTCAAGGCGCAATTCCACCGCTCCTTGCCGGGCGGGGGCAGTCACCGGCGCCCGGCGGCGCCCGTTGACGTCCAGCGTCCACACCCGGAAAGACGAGGCCTGCGATGTCTGGATGCGGAGTCTGCCGGTGACCGCCTCCAACAACACCGGACCTTCGCCGGCTTGCTTTAACCGCCAAAACGGCGCCTGGTAGCGGGAGGCGATTTCGTCGGTCCGCTCGTACTCCATTCCGGTGTTGCGCGCCGGTCCCACAGCGGTGACAACCAAGCGATTCGCCTCCCGGATGGATTTCAAGCCGTCCACCGCCGTAACGTAAACCGCGCCGAAACGCGCCGGCGATTCAAGCTCTACGGCGCTGAGCCGGTGTGCGCCGGCGGAGAGGAACCCAATGACAGCCTGGGTGCGCGGCGTGTCCACCGTCACCACACCGTTGCGCGCATCCCAAACCACTTCGCCGGTCAGCGAACGCGCCACAAGCCGGGCGGGGTCCCAAAAACGCGAAATGTCGGTTCTCACGGGCGTCGAGATGCGGTCTGCAAAACGGTAGCCCACTTTGCCCACCAAGGCGGCGGCTTGCGGCAGGGGTTTCCGGTCGCGTTCGAAATCGAGAACCGACTCCGGAGCATACACCGTTTCACCCACAACCGGCGCTTCCTTGACGTCACCGCGGCGCCACATCGCCGCAACGGCGAAGAATTGAAGAATCTGAGGCGGATTGCCCAGCAAATCAAATGACCCTGCGCTCAGCCGCCCTGGCCAATCCGGGCTCGAATAGGCAAACTGCAAGGAGGCGTTCCAGCCTTGCATCAGACCGTATGCGCCTATCAGACCAGTGCCTTCGAGCGAGTACTCGTTGGGTAGGCAGGTGTTCCACTCGCTGATGGTGAGAGGCTTGCCGAACACGCGTTCCCAGGCTTTGGCGACCACCAGGTTGCCGACGTTGTTCTCCTGTTGCGGGTCCGGCGCGGCGAGCAGCGCTTTCACCATCGGCAAGTTCACGAACTTCGCCGTGGCGATCCGCCACTTGAGATTGCCCTCGCCTTGAGGGTGGTCCCAATACCCGTGCCGGTCGATATAGTCCAGGCGCGACTGCCCGAGGAGATGGACGCGGGTGCTGAAGCCTCCGCCTTGCCAGTTGGTTCCCGACACCGGAACCTTCAGCCCCGCCTGCCGCAGCATTTCGCGGCAGCCAAGAAAGTATTTCTCTTCCAGTTCCAGGAAGAAGCGCAATTGATCCTGGGCGCGTTTTTGGATCTCTGGACGGCGCTCCAGCGTTTTCGGGTCATAAACGCTCATGTGCAGAATGGCCATGCGCTGCCCATCGCCGAGACCCTCTCCGCCGCTGAGAGGCGTCTTGCCCCGGATGGTCCAGGCGGTTCGCAGCCCGGAGTCCCCGCCGTACCTGCGCCTCAGCCAGTCTTTGAATGTGTTCTCAAGCTGCGTTTTGAAAGGCTCCGCGAGGCGGTCGGCTCCATACCAGAACAGGGAGTCCTCGTTGTGGATCTCCACTAACGCCAGCGTCGGGTCGTCGAGGTAGCGCTTCTTCGTGTATGTGTTGACGCGGGTCAGAACATCAAGTAAGCGCTTGCGCTTGAGGCGGGCGATTTCGGCATTGAAGAACTCGGCGAACGGGGCGGGTCCGCCGCTTTCCAGTCCTTCGATTTTCTCCGCGGGTCCGATGCGGGTGTGGAGCGGGTAGTCTGTGTCAAGGATGATGTAAATGCCATGTTCGCCCAGCTTGGCGATCGTGTAGTCCAACCGGTCGAAAGCTTCCGGGTCGTAATCAAACATAGACGCGGCGCCCTTCTTGACCAACCAAGGGAGGTGGTGAAGACGGACGATATTGATGCCCTGTTTGCGCATGCGCTTTACCAAGTAATCCACACGCGTCTTATCGAACAAGCCGATCTGCGCGCCCCAGAATCGAGCGGGCGTGCCGTCCTCGAACACAAACTTATCGCCCCGCACCTGAAGGAAGCCATGCTTGCCCGTGGGCGCCTCCACCCATATTGAACCGTCCAAGACCGTAGGAGCGAAATCATCCCGCGGCGTCTGAAGCGGGAACCGCGGCGGCTCAGCGGCACACAGGGCGGCTGCGAAAAGAAATAGATAAATCCACATAACCGGAGTCCCCATGATACCTGCTACCGGCCACCGGCGCGAGAAAGCAGATCGGTTCCAGGGAAGTAACGCGCAAGGATTTCGCGAAAGTTCGCGCCAGCGGCGCCGAACGCCGCCGCCCCCCGCTGGCACAGACCCACGCCATGCCCGCGCCCGCGTCCGCGTATGATCAGCACTCCTTCTTGAGCCGCGATGGTGTAGTTATTTCCCGGCAGCGCTCCGAAGCCGAGGCGCCGGATGATCTGCATCCGCAATCCCTCCGAGCCAGGCGAATGAAGAAGGGAGGAGGCCTCCTCGCGGTGCAGGCGGCTCTCCCAGAGGGGCTCATGGTTGAGACAAGGCGGGCAGTCGACTGCATAGAACGGATAATTGCGAGGCTGTTCGCCGACGTCCCGCAAGCTGCGCGTCTTGCCGCCGCAAGCGGCGCAGTAACGCGCCGCCAAGATGTGGCCGCTCCACGAAACCACGATTCCGGCGGTTTCACGGGCGGCGCGCGCCGCCGCCGATCCTGGCGCGGGAGGCGAGCCAAAGAACTGGCAGTGCGTCGTGTCGCAGAAGTCGAACCCGCTGTGGGCCCCGCGCACGGCAAGGTAGTAGGAGCGCGCGGCGATGGCTTGAGCCTTCAGGGCCTCCAGCGGCGTGCCCGGAGAAGTCTCAGCCGCCACGGAAGCCGCCACCGCCGTTTCCAAATCGCACGCGACTACCGCCTGGAGGCGCCCGCCGACGGTTCGAACAGTAAGGATGCCGTCATAACGGCGCTCGATGCGCCTGGGCACGGACAGAAAGAATGAGGCCGGTCCCCCGCCGCGCGCCGTCACCGTGATGAGCGGCGCCTGTCCGCCTTCAGCAGCATCTCCAAAAGCCACCCCCGCACCGGCCGCACGCAATTCCAGCCGTGCGCCCGGTTCGACATCGCGCGATAGCGGACCAGCTCCCACCCGCAGCGCTTTCCCCACAGGCGCGCGTAAGACAAGCGTTTGCGGTTGAAACAATGAGAAGACACTGATGCGGACTCCCTCTGCGTGCAGCGGCAGCGAAAGCGACACTCCGATCGTTAACGCCACTACCCGCAACATCACCGTTCCCCAAGTTTCAAGCGGCGCAATGCGCGCCCGGCAATGGCAGCCGCTTCCGCCCCAGTGGCGCCATGGACCTGCACCAGAAGGACGACCGGGGGAGCCGTCCGGTCGAGTACTGCGACCACATAGCCGTCAGCAGCCGCGCCGGGCCGGTGCAGGCATGGCGCCGTTCCCGTCTTCGCCAGAGCCGCAATCCCCAAACCCGCAGCCGTTCCCCTCGCGGCCGCCATCCTCATGCCGCGGACGATCCGGCTCACCGTTGGCTCCATCCTCCGCTCCATTAGTTCACAGTATGCACCCGCCATTGCCTCCACGGAAAACCGCCACGAGTCTCCGTAGCCGGCAAGAGTGGAAACAGCGGAGAACAGCACGGGCGGGCGCAAGCCGAAACGCTCGAGCACCGTTTCGGTTTGTCCCGCTTCAAGCCCGGCGGCGAGTTGCCGGAACCACGAGTTGCAGGAAAACGCAATCGCTTCTTCCAGCCCGATCCTGCCGTGCCCACGGGGCGCCCAACAGGCCTCCCGGCCCGGGCACTCGAACTGCGGGAAGCGGTGGCCGTGGCTTGCCCCATAGGCCAGCGCCGTGAACGGCTTGATCAATGACCCGAAGGGGGCTGGGGTTTCACGTTCTTTCCACTGAATATCAATCGTCCGCCGGGATGAGGCGTCCACCAGAACCCACTGCACGCCGGGCTGAGCGAGGACGCGCCGCAGAGCCGGAGTCCAACCCTCTGGAGCGGCGGCTTCCGTCCCGGCGGCGACAGCGAAAAGGATCCAGAACAGCTTCACGGCGACATCCGGTAGACGACGGTTTGGCGTAGCTCGCCGCCCGTATCTCGAACCACGATGGAGGCGTCGCGCATCCGGCTGAGCACTTGGCCGAGACTCGCCAAATTGGCCGAGAAAAAGGGCGGCTCCGGCTCGACGTTGGGATCGGCTTGGAAAGGCGGAGAGTCCAGAAGCCGCATCAGCCGCACATAGTGCGGGAACTCGCGAAGGTGGTTATAGCCCGCTATATACGAAGCGCCCGCCACGCCGGCGCGCGGTGGTTTGGAGAGTATCGCTTCGGCGGCAGCCTGGTTACGGGCGATGGCAAGCAATGGCCCGCGGGCAGCGGCGCCGAAGCTAACGCCCCAGAGAGAAGAACCCGATGCCGTGAGGGCGGCTCGCGCGGCCGCCAAGTCCCAATCCGCCGCTCCCAGGAGCACAATCACCGGCTCTGAGAATACAAACGCACCGTCCGGCATGGCGCGGCTGCTTGTGACCTCCAGCATGGCTCGAACTTCGCGTGGCTCCAAAAAACCCGTCAACGGCGCGGCTGCGGCGGCTCCGCCTGAACCCACGTACGGCGCCTCGTCAATGCGAGTCCCCAAATCCGCTTCCGAACCGGCCCCGGCGGGCGCAACTTCGGGAAGCGGCGCTGAAGTGGAAGACACGGGAGCAGCCAGCGGCTCGCCGAAGATCTTGGCCCGAATCGCAGCGACGACGGCATTTGGCTCTGGCGCCAGAACGGCGCGATAGAAGCCGGCGTCGTCTCCAGCCAGCGCCATCACCGCGCCCACGGGGCTTTCGTCCGGCGGCGCCACCCGCTGTCCGGGCGCGCGCACCAGCACCCGTTCTTCTCGGAACTCAGCCGCCGAACGGCGCAAGTCCACCACTCCCGCCGCGAAGGGCCGCAGCTTCGACACGTTTCGGTGAATCCAGTACGAGCGGAAGTGCGGGCTGCGCACGAGTTCCGGAATATGGAGCGCCAGGCGCAAGTCGCCTGGCTGTCCTCCGGCGCGGGCGGCCTGTTCGAACCAGCCCTCACGCAGGAGGCTGCCTTGAGAACGTCCCGCAACGAGGGCTAGCGCGCCTGCCAGCAACTCTTCGCGCGTCGCCAGGAAAAATAGGCCCTCGTGGACGGCGAAGGCAGCCGTGCGGCGGCTGGCTGGCTCCGTTCTGGCGTAATAGGCAATGCCGGCGGCATGGCGCGAATCAAAGCGTTCTTTCGCCCGCCACAGCACGCTTTCGAGCGCGCGTGCGGAGGGCACGCGGGAAACGTACAGGAACTCGATCTGGCCGACGTCGTACAGCGCGAGAGCGGCCTCGGCGCCGGCTATCCCGGCCACAAGGTTCATGTCAGCAGGAACGCCTGCCGCGGCGGCGTATTCCTGATGCGCCTGTTCCAGGCGCATGAACAGGCGAGAGCGCCGGAAGACCTCGTAGTTGGCGCTACCGAGCCAGCGGGTCTTTTCCGCGGAGGCGTTCCATGAAGCGAGCAGCCCGGCGAAATCCTTGGCTTCGAGGTACAGCGCGGGTCCAGGCGGAAACCACCCTGCGAGTGGCGGAACCGGCGCGCCGCGGGTTTGGAGCAAGGCCGCAGCCGCGAGCGCGGCGGCGAGAGCAACCAACAGCCAGGCGCGCCTCATTTGTCCCCTCCCGGAATCGATGTCAACCGCGGGCGAACCACTCGCCGCTGATGCATGGAAACGC